>Ga0224505_10000039_pt1 | contig 97442 bp, 72 predicted proteins | sample SF_Jan12_sed_USG_FD_169102 | JGI IMG/M metagenome (GOLD analysis project Ga0224505, IMG submission 169102) | Sediment microbial communities from San Francisco Bay, California, United States - SF_Jan12_sed_USGS_4_1 | ecosystem: Environmental > Aquatic > Marine > Sediment | place: USA: California...
TTTCAAAGATTTGTTCAAAAAAATGAAGTTAATGCCCGACGAAAAAGTTACAGTGCAATATGCATACCGTGCTAAGGATGGGAACTTTGTGTGGATCGAATCGACCGGTACCAATTGCATGACTAACCAGGCCATCCATGGATTCATCCTCAATTCACGCGACATTACCGAAAACAGAAGGGCGGAACAGGAACAACGGATGCGAAGCAAGATGCAAGCCTTATCAGAGAACTCCCTCGACATCATCGTCAGGCTGGAAGGAGAATCGATTTCGTATATCAACCCTGTAATTGAGGAATACACAGGAAGAAAGCCATCCTTTTTCCTTAACAGGGAAGTACGAGAAACAGAACTTGATAAATCAATTCTGGAAGGCTGGCTTACCGTGGTGGAAGAAGTCAATACCTCAAATAGAAAGGCAACCGCTGAAGTGGATTTTTATTCAGCTATGGGCAAACGTGTAATGCAGGTAAATGCCATTCCGGAGTTTGATGAGTCCGGCAAAGTAGAATCAGTACTCGTGGTTTCCCATGATGTTACTGAACGCAAAATGATAGAATTGGAAATCCACAACAAAAATAAAAAGATCACAGAAAGTATAAACTATGCGAAAAGAATTCAAAATGCCATACTCCCAAACTCAAGAGTAATCAGGAAGGCACTTCCGGATTCCTTCATTTTGTATAAGCCCCGTGATGTTGTCAGCGGAGACTTTCCCTGGTTCATTCAGATAAGAGAGGAGATATTCATCGCCGCCGTGGATTGTACAGGTCATGGCGTACCCGGAGCGCTGTTATCCCTGATCGGATATTTTCTGCTAAACGATATTGTACGCAGCCGGAAAATCACCGAGCCGGGAAAAATTCTTGATCTGCTGGACGAAGGTGTAACCACAACCTTAAGACAGGATGAATACGTTACAGCCCGGGATGGCATGGACATCGCTTTGTGTAAAATAAATGTTAATACGCGGGAGATTGAATACGCCGGGGCACACAGACCGTTGCACATTGTAAAGAATGGCATAATGGAAGAAGTGAAAGGAAATAAATTTCCTATTGGAGGCGGTATTTTTAAGAACCAGACTAACTTTACGAATACAAAGATCAAGCTTGAAAAAGGAGACTCCATTTTCTTCAGCTCAGACGGATTCACTGATCAGTTCGGTGGCCCACGGGGTCGTAAGCTCGGTCCGAAAAAGGTACGGGAGATCATTATTGATGTCCACACGCATACAATGCCTGAAGCAATGGTAATTTTTGACCAGCAGTGGGAGCACTGGCGCGGCGATACGAAACAAACTGACGACGTATTATTGATTGGTCTAAAATTGTAAGTATCATGATCGCCTACAAATCTTTTAAGCATCTATCAGTGAACCTCACACTTTCCAATCTAATTTTCTGAAACATGAATTTTATTTATGATCTGCACCGCACCATGATGTCTCAGAAACTGATTCTGGTGTATCAGGGTGATTTCACCCAGGAGAGCACCAAATCCATTCTGTCCATGGCGGAGAGAAATCTTGATTCCTCAGGTGAAGAATCAAGCATCAAGCGGAAGGTGTTCAATGTAATGGCAGAGGCACTTCAAAATATTGTCAAGTACAGTGATGAGCTTATCGACGGGCAGAGTCGCAGTCATACTGCGATCTTCCTCATTGGAAAGGAAGCTAACCGATACAGCATCATGTCCGGGAACCCCGTGCAAAAATCCAGAGTGGAGAGGCTCAAGAAAACACTCGAACATATCAATGGTCTTGATAAAGAAGGGCTGAAGGGACTCTACAAAGATATCATTCGGAATACAACCATTTCTGAAAAGGGTGGTGCAGGACTAGGCTTTGTTGATATGGCCAGAAAATCCGGCGAAAAACTGGAATTTGAGTTTCCGGAAATGAATAATAACTATTGTTTCTTCTGTTTGAAAGTTAACGTGCCTCGCGAAAACGAATAACATTGATATACCATAACTAAATTGATATGCACCATGGAAATTTTGAATTTGGAAGGAACTGAAGATACACCAAAGATAATGCTAGACAAAGCGCATGGAATATTTGAAATATCCGGTCGCTCACTGCCTGAAGACTCAGCTGAATTTTATGCTCCAGTCCTGGAGTGGATTGAAAGATATAGTGAAGATCCCAATCCTTCTACTGAGTTCGTCTTCAAACTAGAGTACTTCAATACATCCTCCTCAAAACTCATTCTTGATGTTCTTTCAGCCCTTGAAGACATTAAGGACATGAAAATAGCATGGTATTTCCACGATGACGATGAGGATATGGAGGAGGCAGGTCAGGAGTTTTCCGAATTGGTAGAAATCCCATTCGACTTCAAAATATACTGACAGAAATACTTCATTTTTTTGGATTGATATCGCCCATTTCTCAGATTGTGCTGTACAAAACGCTGATGGCCGCTAACCGAAGTTTTTATACCTTTATAGCTTTACCGTCTTTCTATGAGTGAAGAAATACTCAAAGCGCTCACCCAACTTTTTGCAATTATAACAAAACAAGATGGTGGAACGACTGAATACGAGCGCCAATTTGTATTAACCTTTTTCCAAACGGAACTTGACCGGGATTCAGTCAAAGAATACCTGGATTTATATGACCAGTTTTCCGGGTATGGAAAAGAAGAAGAAGGCAAATCAAAACTCACCTCTGTAACCGATTCAGTAAAGACACTGGGTATATGCAAAAAAATTAATAAAACACTTACCCAAAAGCAAAAGGTAGTTGTGCTGATAAAGCTTTTGGAGCTGGTGAGCACGAACAAAAACTTCACGCCGCAGCGCATGGAGATTATCAATACCGCGGCATCGGTATTTAATGTTGCGCAGCACGAATATGAGCTTATCGAAAGCTTTGTTATTTCAGAGGATACCAAGTCTCTTGGCTATGCAGACATTTTACTACTCGACAAAGGTCAGCATAATGGTGAAGGCAAACTAAACAGACATCTTCATGGTCACATTGAGGGGAGCCTGATCTTCGTACGTGTTCAGAGTGTGGATATGTATTTCACGAAGTATTTGGGTGAAGAGACCAATGCATTGAATGGATTCCCCATGCAATCAAACCGGGTTTACCTCTTTTCGCACGGCAGTACGATAAAAACACAGGGTGGCGATGCCCTCTACTACAGCGACCTTGTTGCCCACTTTAATGAAGAATTAAAAACCATAAAGCTCTCCTTTAATGTTCACATCGAAGAATTTAAATTTCCCGGCGGCGCAATTGGGTTAAGAAATATTTCCATCGCTGAAGGATCAGGAAAACTTGTTGGCATTATGGGGCCAAGCGGAGCGGGCAAGACTACTTTACTGAACGTCATGGCAGGATTGGTTAAACCCACCAAGGGCCAAATACTGATCAATGGGTTTGATATAAATGTTCAGAAAAACAGGCTCCATGGCGTTATCGGTTATGTATCTCAAGATGATTTGCTTATAGAAGAACTGACCGTATATCAAAACCTGTACTATAACGCCAAACTCTGCTTTGCAGATTACAACAAAGAGCAACTGCACAACCGCGTAGAAGAAGTATTGGAAAATCTGGGATTGGATCAGCGTAAACATCTTCGCGTCGGTAACCCCCTGGATATAACAATTAGCGGAGGCCAGCGGAAACGTCTCAATATTGCGCTGGAACTCATCCGGGAACCGGCCATCCTATTTCTCGATGAACCAACCTCTGGCCTGTCTTCACGTGACTCGGAAAATGTAATCGACTTACTGAAAGAGCTTTCATTAAAGGGCAAATTAATCTTTGTTGTTATTCATCAGCCTTCATCAGATATATATAAGATGTTTGATAAAATTATTGTCATTGATGCTGGAGGCTATCCAGCCTACTACGGGCCGCCGATTGAAGCAATTACCTACTTTAAGAAATCAACACACCAGATTGATGCCAACCGCAGCCAATGTGAAACATGTGGTAATGTAAATCCAGAACAAATTTTCAACATCATGGAAGCTCAGGTTGTTGACGAATATGGACAGCCCACCAGCAAACGAAAAGTAACACCGCCTCAGTGGTACGATTTATACGTAGAGCGCTTCAAGATCAATCGCATAGAAGATGTTAAAGAGGCGCCACCACAATCGCTTAGCCTTCCCAATAAGATCAAACAAACCATAATCTTTACGACACGGGACACGCTTTCCAAGCTCAGCAACAAACAATACCTCCTTATCAATTTACTGGAAGCACCCCTACTATCGCTTATTCTGGCACTCATTATCAAATACAAAAGTGCTCCCGGTGGAAAAGAATACATGTTCAGATTCAACGAAAATTATCCCGCCTTTTTGTTAATGAGCATAATCGTAGCAATGTTTATGGGGCTGACAGTCAGCGCCGAAGAAATTATCCGTGATCGTAAAATCCTACGCCGTGAATCCTTCCTCAACCTGAGCTGGAACAGCTATCTAACCGCTAAGGTAATTATCCTTTTTGCGCTTTCTGCTGTTCAGACATTTTCGTTTGTTCTCATCGGAAACGTAATCCTCGAGATAGAATGGAGCATGCTAATCCCTTCTTGGTGTATTCTCTTTACCACTTCATGCTTTGCCAACGTGCTCGGGTTGAATATTTCGTCTGCCTTCAATTCGGCCGTAACAGTATACATAATGATTCCATTGCTCCTTATTCCGCAAATGATTTTGAGCGGTCTACTGTTCAGTTTTGACAAACTCAACGACACTATCAGCACCAAAGGCAAAGTTCCCATTATAGCGGATTTGATGGCCTCAAGGTGGGCATATGAAGCGCTGGCTGTGAATCAATTCAAAAATAACGCCTACGAAAAACCATATTATACTTTCGAGAAGATTGAAAGCCAGGCAGATTTCCGGTCTTCCCTCCTGGCAGATGAGCTGGACAAAAAAAGAAAATTCATTTCAGATAATCTGGAAACAAAAAGTGATTCTATCAAGCAAATCATGCAAAAAGATTTGGGTATCATTCAAGGCGCACTACAGGAAGACTTCTTTAAGAAAGGCCTTCAAAAAGAACTTGCCATTGAGTGGACATTGGATAAATACACACCGGAATTGAATGCTAACCTGGAGGAGTTTTTCGCGGCCTATAAAAAATTTTACCAGAATGCGTATAATGCGGCTATTGCTGCGAGAGAAAGTTCAATTGCCAAAAATGAACAGGGAGGCCAGTATTCGCTAAACGACCTTAAGAACAGGTACTACAACGAAAGCCTAGCCGATCTCGTTAGAAATGTTTCTGAAAAGGACCGCCTAATCGAATATAAAGGACGGTTAGTTCAACAGGTAAATCCCATCTTTCTTGACCCTGAGCCCGCCGGTTTGTTTGACTACCGCGCTCATTTCTTTGCGCCACAAAAAAATTTAGTTGGCTTCACGGTTAGTACTTTTCTTTTCAACAGCCTCGTTATCTGGATCATGACAGCGCTGCTGTATATTGTATTATATTTAGAATTGCTTCGGAAATTGATTACCTCTTTTGCTGTATTAGCGGGCAGGATAAACCTGACAAAAGCACGTTTTTCAAAAGAAATAAGCATTAAGTAACATTTTGGCTGGTATTGCTGAATTTCTAACTTTGTAATCGCATAATTTTATAGCTATGAGAATTTTACTAATTGGGCTTATTCTGGCGCTCTTCTTCGCCTGCGGATCCGAAAAAAAAACGGACGAACAGGCTTTCCTTGAAAGGCTGGACTCGGCTGGTGCCGAAGGCCCCTCCATTTCAGAGGGCGTAATTGGGGATATACTCCAACAAATTCCAAGCCCGTTAGAAATCTCTGTTCTGCTGAAATCATCAGGCAGAAAGTACAATGGAGGCTACCTCAATTCCCCGGATAATTTTTCTAAGTACAACAGCAGCTATCAGAAGGCACTCAATCTTGGTATTTACGGCACTGATTTAGGGTATACCAACATCTACGAACAAAACCAGGATGGTGTAAAATACCTGGCTTCGATCGAGGAATTGGCTAACGGTTTAAATATTGGTCAGTTTTTTGACAAAGAAACCATAGGCAGACTAGCCTCCAACAGCAAGAACCTGGATTCTTTGCTGCTTATCACTACCCAGAATTTTAATAGCATCAACCATTACCTGCAAACCCAGAATCGATCGAACTTAAGTGTCCTGTTCCTGACGGGCGGATGGCTTGAAGCATTACACATTATATGCGAAGTATCCGCTGCAAATCCGGACAACAAAGAACTGCAGGAAACGATCGGAGAGCAGAAAATTATTCTGGAAAACATTATGCTGTTACTTTCTTTTTATCAGGAATCAGACCCAAATATGGCATCGTTGTTGAATGAGATGCAAGAACTCAAAGAAATCTATGATAGGGTAATCATTACCTATACGTACAAGGAATCAGAGTTCAAAATTGTAGATGGCGTTATGGTTATAAAAGACAACAGCTCCAGCAGTATTGAGATTACCTCTGAGGACATTGCCGCCATTAGATCTATTGCGTCAAGCATCAGAGAGAAGGTTATAAGTTAAGATTATAAACGGAAGCTATGAAAACGATAATTGTCCTTGTTCTTTCTATTCTTGCCATAAGTACCCTGGAGGTAACCGGACAGTGTAACTCGGAGATCTTTAGCAACGAGTGCATCCCTAAGCTGGCTAGCGGTTTTAATTTTTTGAAAACCTATAAAGTTGAAAAAGGAGGTAAAGATTATGTTGAGTATTCATATGTGTTTACGAAAGGAACGCAATATATGATCAACATATGTGCTGCGAATCAACCTGATGGAATAGTGGTTAGCCTCTACGATTCGAAACGGAATAAGGTCGCATCCAGCAAAGTGGAAGGACAATTCATAGCGACCATTGCTTACCCCTGCAATACAACAGGCATCTATTATATTCAGTACACCTTTGATGGTTCTGCCAGTTACTGCGGTGGAAGCGCTCTCGGCTTCAAGCGCTAATCCTACCGGAATGTACGCCCGGAACGGCTACCCAACAGCGGTAGCCTTTTTTATTTAGATTTGCACGATGCAACAGCATGACCTTGTCTTCGATTTCAAAGCACGTTACTACACGCTCGGAAAAATTACTGAGGCGACAAAACAAATCTGGTTTGTTCTCCATGGATATGGACAACTCGCCGGATATTTTATCCGGAAGTTCAATATCCTGCTGGATCAGGATATTTTTGTAATCGCGCCTGAAGGATTGTCAAAATTTTACATTGATAACCTCCAGTCTACAAAACGCGCCAGCGACCGCGTTGGGGCTACCTGGATGACAAAAGAGAACAGGTTGGTGGATATCGAAAATTATGTGCATTTTCTGAATGCGTTGTATGATCAACAAATCGGGGTACAGTCTGAAATACCAGTAACCGTCTTGGGGTTCTCTCAGGGAGCAGCCACAGCATCACGGTGGGTTACTCATAATAACATAAAGTTCAGCCGCTTGATCCTTTGGTCTGGGATATTTCCACCCGATATGAACTTTGAATCAGGAAGAGAAACGCTGAGGAATAAACAAGTGCTCCTGGTGTATGGGAAGTCAGATCCTTATATAAAAAATAGCCATCTTGCTGAGATGGATATGATTGCCGAAAAACTGGATATCACACCCCAGTGGCTTTCATTTGATGGTAAGCATGAAATTGAAGAGAAAACGCTGCTTGCTATAATCTAATTTCTATTTACTATAGTACTGCTTGCCTGCGCTGTTGAGAAAACGGTTATGTCGGCCAGTACAACATGCGGGGGGCATGCTAACGTGTACAGAATAATGTTTGCGATATCCTCCCCTTTTAACGGCACTATACCTTTGTACACTGCTGAGGCCTTTTCCTTGTCTCCTTTAAAGCGAACCATCGCAAATTCAGTTTCTACCAAACCCGGATTAATTGATGTCACTTTTATGCCAAACGGATTCAAATCCATACGCATCCCCTGTGTCAATGCATCTACTGCAAACTTACTCGCGCAATAAACACTTCCATTGGGATATACTTCTTTGCCGGCAATAGAGCCCAGGTTAATAACATGACCTGAATGACGTTCCGTCATGCCAGGTATTACTTCGCGCGATACGTACAATAGCCCCTTCACGTTAATATCCATCATGGCATCCCAGTCATCGATGTTTCCTGTTTGGATAGGGCCGTATCCATGGGCGTTACCGGCATTATTGATGAGTACATCGACAGCCTTCCATGCTGGAGGTAGTGAGGCTATAGCACGCGCAACTTCATGTTGATCGCGTACGTCAAAAGACAATGTAGTAACTTCCGTGATCCCGGAAAGCTCCATGCGCAAGGCTTCCAGGCGGTCCTTCCTCCTACCACATAGGATCAACCGAAAATTATTCTTTGCGAGCAACCTGGCTGTAGCTTCACCAATACCTGATGTAGCACCTGTAATTAAGACTGTTCTGTTAGACATGATTATTGAAAAAGAAAATAAACCGTTATTGTATTGGTATTGATGCGCTGAAGCGGCTGACCAAATTCATTGTTTCTGGTACCCAGTACATCGATGATTCCACGCGAAAATCTTATCTCGGGCGAAAATTTAAACAAAGGATAATATAAGTCAAAACCAAACCCTGCTTCCAGGCTAAGGTTCATGCTCTTAACTTCAAGCTCTGCTTTGGTCTTGTCTTTCTTACCCGATGCTTCTATACCCGGCTTCACGCCACCAATCATGTACATTCGGATATTACCTCTCCGCTCCGATTTGTATTTTAGCAGAACCGGAAATTCAACCATTGTGCTTTCTACAAGTGCATCTTCAAAAGTTTCATCCGTAAATTGATACCTGACTTTTTGCTCATAAAATGCTACTTCTGGTGTCAGCCTCAAATCCACAAACTCGCTGAGGCGGTAGTTTACGATGAAGCCGAGCGAAAATCCTGAACTCCAGGAAGAATTTACCGAAAATAATGTATCAAATTGCTGCGTAACAAAAACGTCGGAATAGTTAATCTGATAGATAGAGGTATGCAGCCCGATCAAAAATCCATACGTCAGTTTCTTATTGTCGTAATTTGGGTTATTGCGTTCCACCCACCGCTTTTGTTGCGCCTCCACTGTCAGTGCACAGCACAACAAAGCTAGAATAAAAACTACTTTGTGGCGATGTAGATAGAACTTATTCCAAATGTAAGTGACCTGCATTTTGTATCCTTAAATCCGACATTGTGCAAGATGTTAATAAAATCCTCTCCGTCTGGAAAAGCGTCGACCGACTCCGGTAAATAGGTATAAGCCGCCTTATCACTCGATACAATCCTGCCTATTTTAGGTAATATGAATTTAAAATAAAGACTGTACAACTGTTTGAAAGGAAAACTACGGGGTCGCGAGAACTCCAGCACTACGGCCATACCGCCAGGTTTAAGCACCCGAATTATTTCACGCAATCCCTGCTCCAGGTTTTCGAAATTCCGTACACCAAATGCAACGGTTACCGCATCAAACTTATTTTCCGGAAATGGAAGATTTTCTGAGTCACCGCTTCGCAACTCAACCAGATGATCTACATGTTTTTCCCGGACCTTCCTTCTACCAACGTCCAACATGCCCTCAGAAATATCCACGCCAATGATTTTTTCTGGATTAAGCTGAAGCGCCTGCAATGCAAAATCGCCAGTCCCAGTCGCTACATCCAATATAAGTTTCGGTTTCAACGGAATCATGAGTTTCACAGCCTTATCGCGCCAACCTCTATCTATGCCTAAACTTAAGAAGTGGTTGAGGAAATCATAGCGGTGACTAATGTTATCAAACATTCTAGCCACCTGTTCTTTCTTGGATGTACTTTCTTCCTTGTACGGAACAACTGCCATTTTTTCGCTTTTCTAATAAACAGGAGCGAAGGTAGAGGGTTTGTTCTTACGAAAGAAATTTTATTGATTTTGAAGCACTTTAAACTCAACCCGCCGGTTTAATTCGCGACCTCCTTCTTCATCATCGTTACTGGCCAACGGCCTGGTTTTACCATATCCAACCGGCTGAATTCTGCGCGGGTCAATTCCCTTTTTGGTAAGATAATCCTTGACAGCCTGTGCGCGTTTTAGCGATAATTGCTGATTATAATCGTTGCTACCTATAGCATCTGTATGCCCGGCGATCTCTACAACCATTCTGCTGTTTTGCACTAACATCGCCTCAAGCTTATTTAATTCTGAGTAGGATTCTGTCTGAAAGCTAGCCTTGTCAAAATCGAAATAGATATTCCGCAATATAGAAGACACACCTACTGAAAGCTTTCGCATTTCAATGGTGCGATTAATGGTTTTTTCCGTGGCAGATGCACCTTCAATTTTTATGTTCTGATTAAAAAAGACATAACCACTAACCTCAACAGATAGTCGATAATCCTTCGGTTTATCACTCGTCACGGTAAACGCGAATACGCCTTTGCCCTGGACCTGCACAGGAACAATGATATTATCTGATGAGCCCTGCATCCTGACCTTGGCATCCAGCGAAGCTTTGTTTGCAGCATCCACTACGGTAATGATGTAGCGCAAAGGCTTGAGCGTCTTAGTATCTTTCTTACCGACAGAATCCGTCTCCGTTGGGTTCGTTGGCTCATCAACAGGCAGTTTTGCCACGTTGTCGATATTCTTTATGCCCTCCGGAATAGTAATAAGGTAGATATCTGTATAACCCATGCCATCTTCTCTCACTGAAGAGTAATAGGCACGTTTACCGTCCTTTGAAAACACAATATATATATCATCATCGGGAGTATTTATGGGATACCCCAGGTTTACGGGTTCACTCCATGTGCTGCTTTTGAGATCCAGGGTTGCCTTGAAAACATCAAATCCACCCATTCCTTTACGACCTTTGCTACTAAAATATAACGTTACGCCATCATAATCTATGAACGGTCCATCGTCATCGTTATCAGTGTTGATCTTGGGTCCAAGATTCTTCACATTGGACCATTCTCCTTTAGAATCCTTAGTTGCACGATAAATATCCAAACCCCCAAAACCACCAGGACGGTTGCTTGAGAAGTACAAGGTTTTTTCGTCCTGGGAAATGGTAACAGATTTCTCTTCATAGCTTGAATTAATAGATCCAGGCAGCGGAACCGGCGGGCCAAACTCACCACCAGGCTGCCGTTTCGTAAAGAAAATATCGCCACCTCCATCATCCTTGAAGAGGAACAGCGTATTACCATCGGCAGATAATGCCAAATTTGAGTCGTGATACGGATTATTTACAACAGGTCCGATGTTTTTAGCGTAAGTCCACGCATTGCCTACTTTCTTCGAAGTAAAAATATCTTCATAAGGCTTGTTATCATCATACACATTCTGGTTCAAGTTATCCTCGCGTCTTCTTGATGTGAAAACAATCTCATTTTCATTCTCATTCAATACAGGTGCATAATCCTCGAATTCAGAATTTATTTCCCGGCCAATATTCACGATGGAGAAGTTGCCTGGCTTGGAAATAAACTCTTTCCCATTCTCACACTCAAAAATCCCGCGATCCACGGTAGCCATATCAACTTTGTCTTTACCTTGATAATTGGATTTCTTGGTAAGCTTATCTTTATACTTTCTATAAAAAACCAGTGCCTCATCAAAGCTTTCACCAAACTGGTAACTTCTTCCAATCCAATATTCGATGTCAAAACGAAAGTCGGGATCCTGACGATAAACGCGCAAAAGATATTTTACAGCACGGTCTTTCCCAACAGTAACCAGGTGCATTCTGCCTGCCTCATAGTTGGCCTGTATGTAAGTAGTATCCAGGTCTGCGGCGGTCACCATAATCTCCCGCGCATCGTCCATGGCTTTGGTTTCTGCCATGATCAACTCTGCCTGTTCCATATACTGCCGAGCGGTTTCCTTAGGATCTTGCTGACTGTAACAGGGATTGAAAAACGCAGAGATAAAAGTCAAAAAAATCAGTACACTTCGGATACTGGTCATTGCTCAAAAAATTTTTTGTCAATAAAGATATATAAAATATAGCCACAAGATATGAAAAACCCCGAAATTCGGCCTACAAAATTGATTCATAAGACCTAGGGTCTGGCAAACTTAGTATTTTGACCTTCACTTATTACTTTAACCATGAAGATAACTACCGCCGAATTCATCTCCAGCTACGCCGATGTAAACAAATGCCCGCCGCCGGATAAACCCGAGTTTGCCTTTATTGGCCGTTCGAATGTCGGTAAGTCCTCACTCATCAACATGATCACAAATTCAAAAAAACTTGCGAAGACCTCCGTTACACCTGGTAAGACACAAACAATTAATCACTTTCTCATCAATAAAGCCTGGTATCTTGTTGACCTGCCAGGGTATGGGTATGCGCATGCAAGTAAGAGCAAACGAGAAGGTTTTGGGAAGATGATTGAGGATTTCGTTTTGAAACGTGAAAATCTAATGTGCCTGTTTGTGCTCCTTGATGCTCGCTTGGAACCTCAAGCCAATGATCTGAATTTTATTCAATGGGCAGGCAGTAAACAAGTGCCGCTGGCGTTAATCTTCACAAAGATCGATAAACTCACGCGAAACGAGTTGCAAAAAAATATGAGGCAATACGAAAAAACACTGCTTACGCAATGGGAAATACTGCCAACAATAATGCTGACCTCATCCGTCGAGAAAAATGGGAGAGAAGAATTGCTAACCTTTGTCGAAGATGCCATCCAAAATACCAGTTATGATGGTTAGCCTGATTCAGGTAGCTTGTGCGGAAGCACGTTTGACGCACACTTTTTAGTATAGCAGTAGACTTTTCTAATCAATTCTGTAGCTTTGACCCGCAACATAAAATTCGAATATGACTTTAACGGAAATAGCAACAGTCTCAGGAAAAGGCGGCCTCTTTAAAGTAATTGCCCCTACAAAATCAGGTGTAATTCTTGAATCACTTGACGAATCAAAAACGAAAATGGTTGCCACATCCAATCACCGTTTATCTCTATTAAATGAAATTTCTATTTATACTACTACCAAAGAGGGTACTGCTGGATTAGAGGACATCTTACTCAAGATTCATGGTGAATTTGGAAATGACCTGGGCGTTGACTTTAATTCTGACGCAACAGAATTGAAAGCCTTCATGAAAGCCGTTCTACCAGAATACGATGAAAGCCGCGTCTATGTTTCAGACATAAAAAAGCTGGTGCGTTGGTATGAAGCAATCTTGAAATATGTTCCGGAGTTGTTTGATGTCTCTGGAACAGACGAGGCAAACGAATAGCGGCCTGATGGCAGTTGATCCACTTAATCCTATCGGTAATAGTTGCGGCGTCTAACTGAAGCTTGCGGCTTTTTCGACCATATTCCTAGATCCTACATAAAAGGCGGTCCGTTGATGCAGGTCCTTCAATTCAATATCCAATATCCGATCTTTACCAGTGGTTGCGCTGCCCCCTGCCTGCTCTGCAAGGTAAGCCAGCGCATTACATTCATACATCAACCTCAGTTTGCCATTTGGGTCTTTGGCTGTTGCAGGGTAGATGTATATCCCGCCTTTCAAAAGGTTCCTGTGAAAATCAGCAACGAGGGAACCAACGTATCGGGCTGAGTAGTTCTCATCTTTACAAAACTGAATGTAATCTCTAACAGGGGCAGCGAATGAATTGGTAAGGCCTTCATTGATAGAATAGATTCTTCCATCTTCTGGTATTCTCATCGTGGGATGAGATAGAAAGTATTCCCCTAAAGTTGGTTCATAGGTAAATCCATTTACGCCATGGCCTGTCGTGTAGACCAGCATGGTAGAAGACCCATACAAAACATATCCGGCAGCCACCTGGTCCGATCCTTTTTGGAGAATATCAATTTGCTGTATTGGTGTTCCCGCAGGGCTTTTTCGTCTGTAAATGGAGAAAATTGTTCCAATAGATACATTTACATCAATGTTGGATGATCCGTCCAGCGGATCGATGGCGATCATGTACTGACCTTCGTTATTCAGATCAACAAAAGATTCCGATTCTTCAGAAACAAGCGCGCATACTTCACCACCTTTAGCCAGGGCGCGTGTGAAGCGGATATTCGCCAATACATCGAGTTTTTGTTGTTCATCGCCAGCCATATTTTGAGAACCAACAGCGCCCATAATGTCAATTAAGCCTGCCTTATTCACTTCTCTGTTCACAACTTTTGAAGCCAGGGCAATGTCGCGGAGCAACTGTGACAATTCTCCACTGGCATATTGAAATTGAGCCTGATTATTTTTGATAAATCGGTCCAATGCCGTTCCAATTGGATGTGCGATCCTGGAAGACTCAATGCTTGCGGCGCTGGTATTATTGAATGATCTTTGCATACTTCAAAATCAAATCAAAGTTAACCCGCAAACGATTTAGTACAACAAAAATGAAGGTTTTTAAATTCGGCGGAGCCGCCTTGAAAGATGCCAAAGGCGTAGCGCAAGTCGCAACAATTATCCTCTCGCAGCCACCGAACAATCTTTTGGTCGTAGTTTCCGCCATGGGTAAAACCACAGATATGCTTGAGCGAATTCTTGCCATGTCGGAAATGGGCGGCGCGGTATCACAAGCCCTGCACGCTTTGGAAAAATATCACCTAGAAATCGTGAACGAACTATTCACGGATCAGTCAAAAATACGCCAAGAAGTGGAAATGATATTTGCCGAGATTAAAACCGGGTTGACAAATGAAATGAACACCGATAAGCTTTATGATCAAATTGTTTCCAAAGGTGAGTTGATCTCATCTGTTATTCTCCACCATTACCTTGTGTCAAAAAAGGCTTCAAGTTCCTGGATTGATGCCCGCTCATACATTAACACAGACAAAAGTTTTCGCGAAGCAAAAGTTGACTGGGTGAAGACGTCGGGCAATATCCTGACTTTAAAAGGCTTTCTCGAAAAAGGCATAGTGATCACGCAAGGTTTTATCGGCAAGACAGAGGATGGCCTTACAACAACACTGGGCAGGGAAGGATCGGATTTCTCGGCGGCAATTTTTGGTTCTTGCCTCCAGGCAGAATCTGTTACCATTTGGAAAGATGTCGCGGGGGTGATGAATGCTGACCCGAAGCGTTTTCCAAACGCGGTTGTTTTCGATGAACTGCCATTCAGAGAAGCTGCAGAAATGACATACTATGGAGCTTCCGTTATTCACCCTAAAACAATCAAACCGTTAGCTACCAAAGGCATTAAACTGCTCGTTAAGAATTTTGATAACCCCTCTTTGCCCGGAACGCTTATACACGAATGCACGGTTGATAAACTTCCGCCGTTAATTGTATTCAAGGAAAATCAATGCCTTATTTCCTGTAAAGCGACAGACTATGCTTTTATTTCTGAACAGCAATTGAGCGTTATCTTTGATGCCTTGTTAGCGATCAGTGTAAGTATTAACGTAATGCAAAACTCTGCAATTTCGTTTTCGTTCTGCATCGACTTTAACGAAAGCAAAGTGGCAAATCTGATCGAAAGACTTCAGCGGGATTTTGAAGTGAATTACAACACAGGCTTGACCCTGATCACCGTCAAGAATTATGATTTGGCGCATTCGGTAGAATACCGAAAAATGCCAGGGGTTTTGTTAGAACAATCTTCACGTTCTACACTGCAGGTGCTGGTGAAAGGAAATTAACTGAACAATCGTCTCCACCAGCAGGTCTCCGGATTTTGGCAAAAAGATATTATTTTGCAGACATAAATTGTAACCATTTAATACTGTGCATAGAACTGAATTCGCATTATCGTTTACCAAATTATTCCAATGAAGAAGGTTTTAGTTATTTATTATTCACAATCAGGGCAGCAATTGTCAATTCTTCAGTCTTTAATCAAACCGCTTATTACCCTGGGTCACCAAATTCATATCGAAAGGATTGAACCAGTTGAGAAATATCCTTTTCCATGGAGCGCATACACATTTTTTAATGCATTTCCCGAAACGTTTAATCAAAAGCCTTTAGCCTTAAAAAGACTATCTGAAAAAGCGTTTGAACCCTATGATTTAGTCATTGTTGGTTACCAGCCCTGGTTCCTCACCCCATCGAGGCCGATCAGTGCCTTCCTGCAGAGCGATGATGCTAAGCGGATATTGAAGGACAAGCCAGTGGTTACCATCCTGGGTTGCCGCAATATGTGGCTCGGTGCCCAGGAAAAAGTAAAGCAAAAGCTGTTGGATGTCCAGGCACGCCTCATTGGCCATATTGCGCTCGCTGACCGCTCCGGGAACATTACTAGTTTGATCACAATCCTGAGGTGGATGCTCACGGGCAATAAAGAGGCGTTTCTTTTCTTTCCAGCGGCAGGAGTAGCCCACCAGGACATTGAGCATGCCAGTAAATTTGGGGAGTGCATCGGGGATGCATTGCAGACCGGGGATTTTGATTCATTACAATCCAAACTGAATCAGAACGGCGCTATTGAGGTAAAACCAAGCTTAATATTACTGGAAAAAAGAGGCCAAAAAGGGTTTGCCTTTTGGTCAAAATTCATTTCCTCAGGCGGGGCCCTTCACTCCACAGGACGAAAAATCAGGGTTTATGCGTTTCTGTACGTTCTTCTTCCAGCGATATTTGTATTATCTCCGCTGCTGTGGGTAATGTCCAGTATTTTGCGTTTGGCAAAACAGAAACAACTGCTGGAGGAGGTAAATTACTACAGACAAAATTCACTGCGGTAATGTCCGCCTAAATTGTCTCCATTAAGTCACTTCTTGCGGTGGCAAAATCTAAGGCAAAAGGGCTTCAAGGTGACTTTTTAGACATTTCTCCCTGTTCAAATAGTTTTAATATTTAAAGGAAAAAAAGTTACTTTCGGGCTTTGGAATTTTTGTAATAGTCTAAAACCTTACGCCGTTGATGAACAGGAGTGTATACATAACGAGGTTAGCAAGCTTTTTACCAAATGAACCTATCTCCAATGATCAAATGGAGAGCATATTAGGCCTTATTAATGGCCAGCCTTCCAAGGCTAAGCCACTCATATTGCGAAATAACCAGATCAAAAAACGGTACTACGCATTGGATAAGGATGGCCAAACCACACATACGAATGCGGAATTGACGAAAGTGGCCATTACAAAGCTTTTTGATTCAGATTTCGATCTTTCCAAATTGGAAATATTATCGTGCGGAACCACTACGCCCGATCAACTCCTCCCAGCGCATGCCGCCATGGTTCATGGCGAATTGGGTGGCCATGCCATCGAAATTAATTCTACAACAGGAGCCTGCAGTGCGGGTATTCAGGCAATGAAATTTGGCTACCTCTCTGTGTTGTCCGGCCAGGCAGAAAATGCTGTGTGTACCGGATCTGACCGTTTTTCAAAGTGGATGCTGGCCAAGTTTTTCAAAGAAGAAGCTGCAAAAGTCGCCAAACTGGAAGGTGATGGCATTATTGCTTTTGAAAAGGATTTTCTTCGCTTTATGCTTTCTGATGGCGCAGGGGCTGCTTTGCTGCAACCAACGCCGAACCCCAACGGATTGTCCTTGAAGATAGAGTGGATCGAACAGCGTTCTTTTGCGCATGAACTTCCTACCTGCATGTATGCCGGCAGCATAAAAGATTCGGCAGGAAAACTTATAGGCTGGAGTGATATGGACCAGGAACAATGGAGCGGCCAATCCGTTTTTGCTATAAAACAGGACACCAAACTGCTCGGTGATTTTATTGTGAAGAAGGGTATGGAATTGCTGAAAAACATTCTTGCAGTGAAAAAGTTTGACATCGAAAATATTACGTATTTCCTTCCACATCTTTCATCACAGTATTTCGCTTCCCGTATTGCGAATGAATTGGAACTTATAGGCATTGGGATACCCGTTTCAAAATGGTTTACAAATTTGTCGTGGGTAGGAAATGTTGGTGCTGCTTCGCCATATTTGATGTTGGAGGAACTGTTTAATTCCGGAAAGTTAAAGAAAGGGGATACGCTATTGATGGGAGTCCCGGAAAGCGCCCGCTTTAATTATGCCTATGTCATGTTAACTGTTGTGGAATCTTGATAGAACATCTACCGGAGAATGCGACCTGCTGCTACAACGAATAACGACTTGTACACCTTTAACTTTCCATTGCCATGAATAAAGAACAGGTACCACAAGACCAGGAAAATCTTAACGAAGGAAAGTTAGCAAAATTGTATTATGCCACTGATGACAAAGGCCATTACGTAAAAGTAAACAGCATTGGCTGGGAACCCGAGACAGTTGCGATGCAACAAGCCTGGGAAGTCGTTAATGACGAAGTACGGGAAGCACGCGAAAAAGTAATCGCTGGAAAAGCAAGTCCATTACTGTACTTTATCAAGAAGAACATCATGACTCCTTCCCTGGTCGCAAGTTATGCTGGTACCATAAGTATCATAGTCAGGCTACACTGTCGCCCCTTTTTCTTTCGAAGACTGAGCATGAGGCGGTTGGAAAAATATGCGTACACATTTCGGATAACGGTAGAGGAATTAACCGATATCGAACGTTTAAAACAGCATGACCACTAACTTTACACACAAGCAATCGGCCCACTGTGAAAGTGGTGTGGTCTCGAATCTACTGCGCTTCCACGGGATGGAATTCGATGAACCAATGGTTTTCGGTATTGGCTCTGGCTTATTTTTTTCCTACTTACCTTTTATCCGTATAAACGGCATACCCACCACAGCTTACCGTATCTGGCCCGGGCAAATCTTTAAACGATTTTCAAATCGGATTGGAATAAAAATAGAAACCAAAAAGTTTTCCAGCCCGGCCGAAGCGATGCTTGCGCTGGACAAGATGCTTGACCAGGGACAACCGGTGGGCATGCTCACTTCGGTATTCTACTTGAACTATCTTCCGGCAGCTTATCGGTTTCATTTTAATGCTCACAATATTATCGTTTTCGGAAAAGAAAACGGACACTACCTGGTCAGTGATCCTACGATGGAATATACAACTGAGATTTCTTATGAGGATTTGGTTCGGGCACGGTTTGCCAAAGGCATGCCTGAACCGAGTGGTCGCATGTACTATCCTGTTAAGGTACCAGGAGAATATGCGGTGGAAAAGGCCATCTGGAAAGGTATCCGGCAGACCAGCGATCATATGACTCGCATACCCGTGCCGCTGGTAGGCGCAAAAGGAATGAAGTATCTGGCGACGCGCCTGCGCCAATGGCCACGGCGCCTCGGTGACCGGAAAGCGATTATGTGGCTTGGCAACGTTATTCGAATGCAGGAAGAAATTGGAACCGGTGGAGCTGGCTTCCGGTTTATTCATGCCGCATTCCTGGAGCAAGCAAGTGTAATGCTCAAAAACGAAAAACTTTTCAGCCTATCCCAGCAACTCACTAAAAGCGGTGATGACCTGCGTGATTTTGCGTATTATGCGGGCAGGGTTTGTAAAAATCGAAAATCGGATACAAAAACCTTTGCTGAATTAGGCGATCTTCTGGAAGCCTGCTCACAACGGGAACAAGACATATTCTCAGCGTTATACGAAGTGAGCAAATCCAATGACTTATAGTGTAGTTCACCTTGAGCACCTTACCAAACAGTACAGCAATTCAAGCACACCCGCTGTTTTAGATGTTTCCATTGATATTCCTGAAGGTGCCGTTTTTGGTTTACTGGGACCCAATGGCGCAGGCAAATCAACAACAGTGATGATATTGTGTGGTCTGCTGAGGCCTGATTCCGGCAAGGTTTACGTTATGGAAAAAAACATGTTGGAACACGGCACTGCTATTCGAAAGAAGATTGGCGTTGCTCCGCAAGAAATTGCCCTGTTCCCCAGCCTGACCGCCTACGAAAACTTATTCTATTTCGGACGAATGTATGGGCTAAACGCATCTTTTATCCGCAAGCAAATAGAGCAGTACCTTGATATTTTTGGCCTTGCTGTAAAGTCAAAAAAACTGGTAAATACTTTCTCAGGTGGAATGAAAAGAAGACTTAACCTTATTGCTGCGCTACTTCATCAGCCTAAGCTGGTCATCCTGGACGAGCCAACTGCAGGTGTGGACGTTCAATCGCGCAATTTGATACTTGACTTTCTCAGTGATCTTAGATCGCAAGGAACAACCATCATCTATTCCTCCCATGTCCTGGAGGAAGCTGAAAGGCTCTGTTCGCATGTAGGTATTATCAATGAAGGAAAATTGATGTCAGCCGGTACACTTTCGGCCGTAATGGGAAAACATCCTGATTGCCAGAACCTGGAACAGCTGTTCCTGAAACTTACCGGTAAAAATATTCGTGATTGAAAATTCTTGCTACCATATACAAAGAGTTTTTATTGCTGATTCGCGACCCTGGTGGAATGGCCTTAATCTTTATCATGCCCCTGGCACTGGTCATCGTTATGGCGCTAGTTCAAGATGCTCCTTTTCGTGACTATCAGGAATTTAGAATCGATGTACTGTTGATTGACAACGACACCGATTCATTGAGCGCCAAGCTGAAGGAAGCTTTCAATGCCTCCCGGAATGTAAACCTTATTATTTTGAGCGATACCGTGGAAGCCACAGCATTAGTGCGCTCAGGGAAATACAAAGCGGCTATTATCATTCCCAAGGACGCAAGTAATACCTTGCGGAAAAACACACGACAGCTAATCACATCTATTTTTTCAAATTTTGGATTAGCAGCCGATCAAACAGATTCCGCTGAACTTCCCATCGTTACATTAGAAATTCTTCTTGATCCTGCCATAAAAGCCAACTTTCAGCAAACGCTTTCCGGCGCTATTGAAAAAATTATTGCCACCGTTCAAACCGGATGGGTTCTGGAAGAACTCCAGAATCAGCTGAGTGAAGGTAATGCAGAGGCTAAGAAGATCGATTTTGATTTATCACAAATCATACAAGTGAGCCAGCGGTACGCATCTGAGAATAAATATCAGGGACTCGTACTTAATTCCGTTCAACATAACGTACCCGCGTGGACGATGTTCGCTATGTTCTTTATTCTTTACCCGCTGGCAGGGAACTTCATTAAAGAGCGTGAAGAAGGGAGCATGCTTCGGCTTCGCCTTATTTCGGGGTCCCAATTTCCCATAATCAGTGGCAAGTTTGCATTCTATTTCATCGTTTGCCTGGTGCAATTTCTGATGATGATTCTGGTAGGAATATTTGTGATGCCCTTCCTCGGACTTAGTAAATTGGTACTGGGCGAAGACGTAGTTCTTATTTTTATCACCGCTTCCTGTGTAGCAATGGCCGCTACGGGATATGGTATCCTTATCGCGGTTTACTTCCGCACAGCACAACAAGCCCTTTCCTTTGGATCCATATCCGTCGTCATTCTTTCTGCCATTGGAGGTGTCTGGGTCCCAGTTTACGTAATGCCGGAAATTCTCCAAACCCTGAGCCAATTTTCTCCAATGAGTTGGGGGTTAGAATCCTTTAATGATCTATTTTTGCGACAGGCATCATTCCAAACCATTTTGCCAAATTTATTAAGACTCGTGGGTTTTGCGCTGGTAACAGGAACTGCAAGCATAATCGTTAACAATGCAAGAACAGTTGAGTAATTGAACTGTAAAAATAAAGACATGCAACAATCAATAGAAGAGCTTACTGCGGAATTACGTGAACAACTGATCGAACAGCTAAATCTGGAGGATATCATTCCGGAATCTTTTGATGAAAACACACCGCTGTTTGGTGAAGGTCTGGGATTAGACTCTATTGACTCCCTTGAGCTGGTGGTACTACTGGATAGAAATTATGGCATCAAACTGAAAGATCCGAAAGAAGGGCGCGCTGTTTTTTACAGCATCCGTTCCATGGCAGAGTACATTCACAATAACAGAGCGCAAGCATGAGCCAACGCGTATTCATCACGGGATACGGCATCATCACTTCCATAGGCAAAAACACACAAGAGAATTTTCAATCGCTTACACTCCGAAGATGTGGATTTGGTGAGCTAAGCATACTGGACACAATTCATCAAAAAGACCTGCCTGCTTGTGAAATTAAGCTTCACGATCAGGAACTGCGTGAAGCAGCCGGAATAAAAACAGAAAAAGGATATACGCGCACAGCCTTGTTGGGATTACTGGCACTCCAGGAGGCCATCCATTCGGCAGGACTTTCGCTTACAGACATTAGAAACTCCGGCTTAATTTCAGCCACAACAACGGGGGGAATTCGCGAATTTGAGAAGTTTTTCTATCAGATAACGGATCTTCAACAGCAAGGTGATTTTGATCAATTCACTGATACCGCAAACCCGGGAGAACACTGTGAGCGAATCGCAGATCATGTTGGTATAAGACAATGTATCGCAACCGTGAGCACGGCATGCTCTTCTTCTGCGAACGCGATAATGCAGGGGGCCCAATTAATAAAAGCGAAAAAAATTGACCGTGTAATCTGTGGAGGTGCCGAAGCATTATCCAAATTCACGGTTAATGGTTTTAATTCACTCATGATCGTGGATCCCGAGCATTGCAGACCTTTTGACAATACGCGCAAAGGGCTTAACCTGGGCGAGGGTGCTGCTTACCTCGTGCTGGAATCAGAAGCTTTGGTAAATCAAAAACGAAGAAAGCCGCTTGCCGAACTCAAAGGGTATGGTAATGCCAATGATTCATTTCACCTGACTGCATCGTCACCGGAAGGTACTGGCGCTTTTAATGCAATGAATTTAGCTTTATCCGTTGCAGGCTTCTCAGCAGCAGATGTTGACTATATCAATGCGCATGGTACAGCTACAGAAAATAACGATCTTTCAGAAGGTATGGGAATACAGCGGCTTTTTCGAGAACAGGTTCCTTACTTCAGCTCTACAAAACCTTATACCGGTCATACACTGGCAGCAGCAGGGAGCATTGAAGCCGTCTTTTGCATGATGGCCCTTCAGCATCAAATTATCTGGCCAAACCTCAATTTTAGCAGCCAAATGCAGGAAATTACTATTTCACCCGTAAGAGAAATGATGCAAAACACAGTATTGAAGAATATTTTATCAAACTCATTCGGATTCGGAGGCAATACCTCCTCCCTACTCTTTTCATTGGTATAACACTATGGATGAAAGGCAGCACTACTACATCAATGGAATAGGGATAATTTCTCCACAAAAAACGTTTGAGCATGATCAATTCTTGCAAGAAATTTGTGCCTATGAAAGCAATGTGCTCACTTGCATAATTCCCAGTTTCAAAACCTATATTAGTCCAGGCCAACTTCGAAGATTAAGCCGCATGCACCGCATTGGTTTAACTGCAGCAACAATGTGCCTTCGCGATGCAAATGTTCAGGTTCCCGATGGGATTATCACAGCATCAGGATATGGTTTTCTGGAGGAAACTGAAAAGTTCTTAACCGAGATGCTGGAACGGAACGAGAAGCAACTTACACCCACCTATTTCATACAAGGCACATACAATGCCCTGGCAGGATTGATTGCGCTATCCACAAAATGCCTGGGGTACAACAACACCTATGTAAGCAAGGGGTTCGCTTTTGAAAATGCGCTTCACGATGTGATGTTGCAACTCTCCGAAAATAGCACATCCAACTTCCTGGTGGGGAGTTCCGATGAAGCTGCGAAAGTACTCTATGCAATTGGCATGCGTGCGCAATACTATAAGGTTGAAAACATTCCCAATTTGAAACTTTTTGACAGTCAAACTACGGGAACTATTCAAGGTGAAGGGTCTGCGTTCTTCATGGTATCTGGTGCCCCATCCGCCACAACGTGGTGTGCCATTAAAGATCTGCAAATGGTATATACGCCCCAGCATGAAGGGGAGTTTAACCTCGCACTGACTTCTTTCCTGGAAGTTAACAAGATCAAACTTTCAGAAATAGACGTGTGGGTAAGCGGGGCAAGTGGTAATATAGAACACGACCACTTACTACATCATTTGGAAAAAACGGTACTCCAGCAAACACCTCAGATACGCTTCAAACATTTATGCGGCGAGTATTGTACCGCCGTTTCATTTGGGCTTTGGATTGGAGCAAGTATTTTGAAGAAGCAATCAATCCCCGACATTCTCAAAGTCAGTACCCCTGAATTTTCATTAGAAAAAATAGAGACGGTTCTGATTGTGAATCAGTACCTGAACAGAAACTATTCATTTGTATTGTTGAAGAAATAACAAAATCGTTATCGGTAGTCAGCGCTTACCTAAATCTAAGTCCAGGCGTATACTGCGGAATAGGGACCGCAATGTGGAGGAAATTAATGAAAGAGGCTGAACATCACAGTAAGGCCTACCCTAATTGATCAGAATCCATCGTCACTTTCTTTCTTCTTCAGGTCAAATTTCTTGATAGCAGAGGTTCCATCGTAGAGATTATAGGGAACGTCATTCTCATAATATTGCTTGCGAAATCGGTTGATGAATTCTAGTGTCTCATCATCGCTTCCAGGAATAAATGCTACCTCGCCCATTTTAGCTTTTCCGGCGTTTGTTTTTTTGGAGATGATTGAATTAAATTCTGGATTTGAAGAGTGCACTAATAGTCTGTTATCCTCAAGGCCAAAATAGTACCATGCCTCTGGCGAAGCTTTGATAAAGACATGAAATACCGGAGCCCCATCTTCACTTTCTTTGATTTCCATGAAGCCTTCAAAGGCACCGTTTATATCGTTTCTTGCTATGTTAGACATCCCAAGTTTTCCCTCACTAAAGAAACTTTTGTGTTTGGGCGACCACTTTAGATTTACATTAGAGAACACAAGTGGTTTCGTCAATGGTGCAATTGTACCCAGCGAAACATAAGCTTGCAGGCTTCGTTGTTCAAAATCCTTTACTGTGCGTTCACCAACGATATCAGCAATTTTATAGAGCAACTCAGTCTGATCACCCAGTCCTTCCTCGACACCTTCATTTTTTATTACATCTGTAATTTGCTTTGCCATGAGCTCAAAGGCCTGAATCGGGATATTTGAGTCTACCATCAGGAAGGTATTCATTCTGATTTCGTTTGTTTCCAGGTCACCTTGTCCCAATGCCGAGGCTGTTATATCAAAATCCTTTGATCCGTTAATAAGGGTAACTGGTCCTTCAAACCTTACCTGCATGGTTTCATCCTTATAGGAAAAAACCTTTCCGGAAAGCTTATTCCCTGCGGCTTTTTCCATGTCTTCAATTCTAAACTCACGTGAAGCTGTATCATAGTAGAGTTTTCCCTGCGGCACAAAGAAGTCTTCGTCGTATTCCGATTTTTTATCATTCAAAAAGGTGATGTAAAGATCATTATCACCACTTCCTACATGCAAGCCGGCATTGACACGTTTTCCCCCTTCCGTGACTGCGCTGTTGAAGTCAATGAGCACATCTGTTTCGTCTCCGGTTTGTTCATACGCTATCCACGTATCATAATTCTTGATTTTCTTAATATCCAACTTCACATAGCCGGAAAGCTGCAGGGCAGGCCGCGTCGCATACATAATCATATCTCCTTTGTAAAACATACCGGCACCCAAAACAAGGTTTGCAGCATCTGAAACCGATCCTGTACCAACGGTTTGCATGGTAGCAAGTGACGTATTTCTGCGCGACGATCTCTTCGACTGTTCCAGTTGGGTTATAGGTTCCAGATGAAAATCAGTCATCTTAATGGCAAATGTGTCCTTCAGGAAGTTTACATATTGATAGGTAGCATATCCGGTAAACTCCTTCCGTGAAATAACATCGACGACCCCTTCGGTCAGACGGTGATATCCATTGAGTGTATCCAATACTATCGTTGTATTGCTTAGTGTTCCGATTTTTGCATTCTCCAAAATCAATACCTCATTATTTTCCGGTGTAATTTTAGCGTCCGCAACAATGATGTAGGGAATTCCGCTCACTTTCAACTGTTGCGTTTTTAGATCATACTCTGCACTCTCCGCGTTGAAGTTCAGCGAGTCCAAGTCTTCACGGGTGGTGTAGAAATACGAGTTTTCCAGTGGCACATCGGGATCTTTGCTCATCGTAATCTTTTGTGCAGTAAGATCCCAGCGCATGGTGGGGATAGAAGTTTTGAATTGCGCAAAAGGAAAAGCAATTGCTGCCACACCTTTCACTTCGGGACTTATATCGGCATAGTTTTGTTCAAGGTTGAATTTAAGGCGAATGTCGTCACCTTGGAGAAGTGGTTTTTCGGGATCTGGTGAATTGACTTTATACCGTGCATGCCGTGCTCCAAAATCTTTGGAACTAAAATTCATATTACGGGAAATTAATTCGGTGCCGCGGGTCTCCAATTTTCCTGCACCGGCTACCCCTTCTTTGGATATGGTAACGGTGCCCCGCATTTGAGCCGACCCATTATAAAAACTAAAGGGATCATCCGTGTTCTTCATTTTCATCTCATCGCGCTTCGGATACCACTTCATCTCAAAGTCGGTAAGCTCGGCTTCCGGAAAGTTAACGGCACCAAATTGCTTTTCCGAAATACTCGCTTCTCTCCCCTTGGATATAACAGAATCGGGATAAAAAATAAATTCATTTGCTTTAACGGTAGCGGCCAGATATTCAATGGTACCGGTGCCACGAAGTCCTCTGCTATTCATGGTAAGCCCGCCAGTTATCTTGCCGTCACCGTTGTACAATTGATAGCCGCTGCGTGGAATTGTGTGATCAAATCCCAATGATTTATCGGGTTGTGTATGTAATTTTTCCTTAAAACTTGGAAACATACCACTTGACACAAACGTCCCACCAAAGTTAATGGCGGCAGGGTCTGCATTATTCAAGCTGTCCAGCTGAAAAGGCGGAACTACAAAAAACATCGAACGGTCATATACCCCACCCAATACTTCCTCGCGATCGAAATAGATCACTCCACCAGATGTTGCATCAAGCCTTGGATAATGCGCTACCTTTTCCTTTCCGGATTTATTATTGGCTTTGCTAATAAACAACGTACCAGAAGATTGTGATTGGTTACCCAAACCACCCACTGCCGCAGTTGCTGAATCTGTAGCGACCATGGAATTATTTATCTTCCTTCGCGTAGATTGTCCTCTGGCATTTGTCTCTGTCACGAAAAAGTTAATAGAGTCAATATTCGTCAGGCTGATAAAAAAGCTGTCGTACTTCAGCGTAAAACCCTTCCCACTGATCTCAAAGTTACCGGCATTGATCGTTCCATCGAACTGAATATCCCGATTCTGAAGTATTGTAATAACACTGCTGTCCGGCTCAATGCGTACATTCAGTGAATCGCTTACCTTAAATTCCTCGACGCCGCGTACTATCATATATCGCTTCTGAAAATTCAAGCTGGCGTTAGGGAAACTGTCTATCACGGAATGAATCTTCAGGTTATCATAATCCATTTCGCCCCGATATGCTTTGTAAATCAAGATGGCCTTTTCTTTTACCTGGACAAGATCAGTCTTTTGAAAGTAGTTTACTAACCCCTTGTCATTCAGAAACTCCAGGGCGGCCTTGATATCGCGAATGTTCTTATTTGAAAACAGTGCCAAATCGCCAGAATAGAATTCTCTCACGTTATACTTAATACAATAATTTGCAACCAATGCCACTGGGTGGAAGGAAAATCCCTGTCCGGAAAGTAACCTGAAATCATCGGGGTCGTAGAAGTCTATCGATTCAATAATCATAGGCACCGTATTGCGCCCACCATCTGTTAGAATATTCAAACTGTCAGAAAACAGATCCCACTTGATCACATCAGCTGCAAAATCAACATTAAAAAAGGTAGCAGAATAAGGTGTATGCTTCATTCCTCCCTTATCTTTTTGTAGCAAAAGCCTTTGAGTGCTATCATCTCCGAACGTGTATTTCATGCGCACCAGCGGGTGAGTTAAGGAATCATTCCCAATAGGAATAATGATGCTCGATTTTTGTGCTGAGATGGTAGAGTCAGTAAATAAAAAATCCGTGGAGCGCGTAATAAATTTCTTTTCCCCATTATGATACACCACAATTGTCGCGGGGTCACCAGAAACAGATTCGCTTGAGATTTTATTCCCTGTAAGCGAGAAACCTCCCGTATACTCAACATTTTCATCGCCGATACCCTGAATAGAAAGCGTGCTTTGAAAAGATCTGAATCGAGGATAACTTGAAGGAACAGAATCTTTCCGCGCAATAGACTTGAACTCAAATGTTCCCGGAATAAAGCCCGGTGTTTTACCGACATAGTTAAATTTCACCAAATCAGACTTCAACTCAGGCTTTTTGATACTGAAACTGTATGTTGTAAAATTGCACATTACACTATCCGGACTCAGGCCGGCAGGTGACCAATCGAAAGTTCCCTCCTCACCAATAAATTGATTCAACCGAAACGACATTAACCCTTTTGTGTTTTTCAAAAAAACAGAGTCATACTTTGTTATGAAATTCAACGTTACACGACTGAAGCGAATCACAGCTCCCTCGGCAAAAGGTAATGGCGGAGGGTCCATATATAAAGGGGTATCAACATAAACTGAATCAAAAGGTTGGTCATCAAAATCAGATTGGGCACCATCAAAACTTTCGGATTCCGTCGACTCGTCGACATCCTGTTCATCCACTGAAGGTGAGCTCGGTGCATCGTATAAATCAACCACAGGTGCCGGCACTATATAATCAAAGGAATAGTCATCATCAACAGCATAAAGCCTAAAGAAATTCTCGTAATGGAGCGCATGATGTTGGAAAAAAGTCCTGCTTACCGACAGGAAATTAGATACCTGCGCTGTCGGCTCATTTTCCAGCACAAGTCCGGCGACCCGAAGAAACGCAGTGATTTTTCCGGGGTCTGCGTTTTCGATAGAAACAGCGTTGCTGATGGCGCCGAAATAATTGAGCATGTATGGGCGAAGCGGGAATTTCTTTTTCTTCATCAACCTGAGCTGCTGTTGAACAACAATCTGCTGGTCTGCACCAAGGCTTCCCCATGCAGTAGCAAAGCCATTCCCAACTGCCACGGCATCAGCATTGCGCGTTTTTTCCAGCATCATCCTCACACTGTCGACAAAACTGGATGGAATGGGGGGTTCTTGTTTCTTTTGTGCACTAACCGCAACAGCTGAAAGAAGAAAAAGAATAAAAAAGTATGTTTTAATGTCCTCCACAGAGTCTAAAAACTTGAAATTCGTAAATATTGTGTAAATAAACTAAATGAGGGTCCCATGACTCAACGGCCAGGCAAGAAAAATCTTGCAATGATTCAGGAAAAAGCTTCCTCCAGGGTCCAAAACTGGTCACACCAGTTCATCTTAAATACTATGAATAATGCGAAGGTAATCATTGGTGCGCTGGTTAGCCATTGTGAAGCTCGAAAAGTGAACTTCAGTCATATTAGGAGTAAAACCCCCGTGGTTATTCAGATCGCCACTCACTATAGGTTGCCGGACTTACCCTGCTTCACGGCATAATCCACAGCGCGCGCCGTAAGGGCCATATAGGTCAAAGATGGATTTTGTGTACCCGTTGAAGTCATGCATGCACCATCAGTGACAAAAACATTCTTACAAGCATGCAACTGATTCCATTTATTGAGTATTGAAGTCTTTGGGTCGTTACCCATTCTGGCACCTCCCATTTCGTGTATATCCAAACCGGGAGCCTGTTTTGAATCACTTGTCTGAATATTCGTAAACCCTGCCTTAGTATACATTTCTGTGAACTGTTCGAAGAAATCATTAATCATCTTCTCATCATTGTCATCATAGTCGATTGACACATTCAACAAAGGTATTCCCCACGCATCCTGTTGTTCCTTATGGAGTGAAACAAAGTTGCTTTCCTTGGGAATAGTCTCTCCCATCATTTGTGATCCTACACGCCAATTACCCAGTGTTGGATGCAAAAGACTGTTTTTCAGATCTTCACCTGAAGCATCTCTTGACTGGTTAACCCGGCGAGAGGCACCGAAGCCTGAAGCATATCCACGGAGAAAATCAGTCTCTTGCTTTCTCACGTTACGGAAACGAGGTATATAGCAACCGTTAGGCCGCTTACCATACTTTGTAAATTCATCATACCCATCATACTCTGCGGAAATCCTTGCTCTGTAATTGTGAAAGGCAATAAACTTCCCAAGCAATCCATTGTCATTCCCCAAACCATCTGGGAATCGTGCAGAGGTTGAGTTTAGCAAAATAAGATTTGAATTCAATGCCGCCGCGTTCAGAAAAATAAGATTGGCAAAATATGCTGTGGATTCTTTCGTATTCGCATCAATTACCCTGACACCCTTTGCCTTTCCTTTTTGCTCATCGTATATAATGGAGTGAACTACTGAATGGGGACGTAGCGTGAGATTACCTGTCCGCTGCGCCCAGGGAATTGTGGAGGAATTGCTGCTAAAGTATCCGCCAAACGGGCAGCCGCGTTGGCATAAACTTCTGTATTGGCACGTTCCTCTTCCCTGTTCATTGAAAATAGGTTTCGATTCGGTTATGTGTGCGCACCTGCCAATGATAACATGGCGATTCTTATACGAAGAGGCCACATGATCACTAAAATACTTTTCTACACATGTCATTTCCATAGGTGCCAGGAACTCACCATCGGGTAATTCAGGTATGCCATCCCGATTACCTGAAATTCCCACAAACCGCTCCACATGACTATACCAGGGATCAATATCTTTGTAGCGGATAGGCCAGTCGACAGCAAATCCATCCCTGGCAGGACCCGTAAAATCAAAGTCACTCCAGCGTTGCGTCATTCTCGCCCAGAGCAATGACTTCCCCCCAACCTGATATCCACGAATCCAGTCAAAGGGTTTTTCCTGGACATATGGATGCTCCTGATCCTTGACAAAAAAATGCTGGGCATCTTCGCGGAAAGCATAACAGCGACTTACGATCGGATTTGCTTTTTCAGTTTCGAGCGGAATTTGTCCCCTGTGCTCAAATTCCCAGGGCTTCATGTTTGTAGTGGGATAATCCACCAGGTGCTTTACATCGCGACCCCGTTCCAACACAAGGGTTTTTAGTCCCTTTTCTGTTAATTCTTTTGCGGCCCATCCCCCACTCATGCCTGATCCAATGACGATGGCATCGAAGCTATTTCCACCTTCAGCATTATTATTTTGAAAACTCATCCGATTACATTTTGTATGTCGTTGTGATCCTTTATTTCAATACATCCATCAAATCTTCCTGGCACCATATTATATACCAATACGTTTGTCATAATGTATTCTGAATTAAGATATCCCTGGATCGTATATCTTTTGGTAATGGTATACAAAGCAGGAAGTTGGCTTTCATGTTGGTCGCCAATTACCCCAGGCTCTTTCTTTTCTTCTAATTCGGCAAACAGGGTCATTCTTTCCTCGGTTGTACAATCAGCAAAGGATTTCTCATATCGTCTGTTTATTGCCTCTTCCACCTGACCCAATCCGCTAACAAAATCTTGTTGATTTTCAGCATCCTGGCAATCGTCGACCATACGCAATACAAACTGATGTACATTGAGTTCCTTTGCGCCGGGCGTATCGGTTGCGGGTATAATCGTGCCGACAATTTCAGCCAACAGTGCTTCCTGATCTCCCGTGATGACGATATTCTTTAAGGCTATTGAAACCTGCTTCGCCTCGCGGACGCACGCTGGTAACAACATTGCTCCAGCAGTCAAAAAACCCATTTGTTTCAATGCAATTCTCCTGTTCATAAGTACCTGAAAAAGTATTCTTCCTGAATTTAGTAAATTCCCTGATTTCGATGGTCTCCACCGCGTTTCTTGACTGTTCGCTTTAAAGGGATCGTCATTCCCCCTGTCGCTTCGAGCCAATCGTAGATGTCACCGGTAAGCTCCTCGATTAATGCCTGGTGCTCAGGGCTGCCGATTAAGTTGTTCATCTCGTTTGGATCTTCCTGAAGGTCATAGAATTCATTCGTATCCCAAATTCCATGGTAGCGAATAAGCTTGTACCGATTTGTTCTTACGCCGTGCATCGTCGGTGTTTGTGGAAAATCGTACTCCCAATAGTACTCATAGAATACCTTATCACGCCATGCGGCTCCGCCTTCTTCCAGCAAAGGGATAATGGATTTTCCATGCATCTGTGCAGGTTTCTGAACCCCGGCAACTTCCAGAATTGTAGGGGCCACATCAATATTCTGAATCATAGCTTCCATTGTTTGGTTGCCTTTGAAGATTTCCGGACAACGAATAAGGAAAGGCACCTTTGCCGATTCCTCATAAAAGTGCCGCTTATCAATCAATCCATGTTCCCCAAAAGAGAATCCATTATCGCCCATATAAATAACAAGCGTCGATTCCGCCAAACCTTCCTTGTCAAGAAACGACAGCAATGCCCCAACGCTCTCATCAACACCCAAAAGTGTTTCGCAATAGCGTTTGTAGAAGTCAGCGAAATCAATTCGCCCGTGGTACATATAATCCACTCCGTGCCAGCTTTCCCGCTGCATTTTCTGCCAGTCAGGCGTACGTCCTTTACCATAGTATTCTTCGCCAGAATAAGGCGTCTTGCGTGTGGCTTCCTGGTCTATGGAAAGATTAGTAGCACGCTTCCCGGTCACCTGCGAATCGGAAGTCCGGAACGAGGGTGGCAACGTAAGAGGTTCATTTTTGTAAGTACCTGCATGACGCCGCGCTGGGTTGAATTCAGCGTGCACAGCCTTGTGCGACAGGTATAAAAAGAAAGGTTTATCCGCATCCCGTTTAGTCAGCCAATCCAACGCATGATCCGTCAACAAATCCGTGATGTATGTTGAATCTTTATAGGCAACCTGCTTTCCATTAATATTCAAGGTGGGGTTATAATATTGCCCCTGCCCCTTAAAGCTCTCCCAATGATCAAAGCCGGGTCTGGGATCGTCACTATCCCCTCCCATGTGCCATTTTCCGAAGAAGCTAGTTTGGTAGCCGACTTTCCGCAGGTATTGCGGAAAAAAAATTAAATTGGGAGGATCCGGGGCCTGATTATCTACAACGGTATGCGTATGCGAATAAAGTCCAGTTAATATTGAGGCGCGACTTGGCGAACAGAGCGATGTAGTGACAAAAGTATTCCTGAAATAAGCGCCTTCCTTAGCAAGTCGATCCATGTTCGGGGTTTTAAGCCAGGGAACCTTACCTGTAAATCCCATAAAATCAAATCGATGATCATCTGACAAAATAAAAATGACGTTCCGTGGTTTTACGCCCTCCATTTGCACAACCTCCAGATCCGGCTGACCCGTTTCCTCTGAAACAGAATTGGTTTTGCAACCAATCATACTGCAAGCCAATAGAACCGTGATGTGAATTCTTATCATAATGTGAAGCAAAATTCAACAATAAAAATGAGCATCTTGGTGTACAACCCTGAAAACTATTTTTTAACTGGCCCTATATTTTGTTTATCGGCACCCTTCATCCCTTGTATGCTGAAAGAAAATTACAAAAAATTTACAGACTGCTCATTGCTATATCAGTTTCCCTGGCATACCCAGGTCTCAAACAAATTGGTAACTTGGGAGACTCGCGAGGAAATTCCATGAATTGATAACTTTAAAATCATAATCCTGATCTATGAAAAAGACATTATATCCCTTCCTACTTATGCTGCTTGTTGCTTGTAGCAATCGGGGAAGCAAGGAAACAGCGGTGCCTGAACAACCTTCAACAACTATGGATTACAGAATAGGGACATTTGGATACGACCTTAACTTTCTCAGACAGCACCACGAGGATGCAATATTGCTGCACGATGAAACCAATACAGCACAAATTATCGTTTTGCCCGCTTACCAGGCAAGGGTCATGACCAGTACTGCAAGGGGCAATGGCGGCGATAGTTTTGGCTGGCTCAACTATGACCTTATCGCTTCTCAAAAACCATCTGAACATATGCATGCTTTCGGTGGCGAAGAACGATTCTGGTTAGGCCCGGAAGGTGGTCAGTTTTCAATCTACTTCAAGAAAGGGGTAGCGTTTACTTTTGACAACTGGCTCGTACCCAAGGAAATCGACACCGAGCCCTTTACGCTTGTGGGCTCTTCTCAGGAAGAAGCAAAGTTTGAAAAAGAAATGCACTTTGAAAATTATTCGGGTACCCAATTCGATTTACTTGTTAACCGAAATATCCGGCTGCTGGGTAGAAGCAAAATTGAAAGCTTATTGAACATCACGGTGCCGGCAGATGTAGAGACCGTTGCCTTTGAATCCGAGAACATCCTCACCAACAAAGGGAAACAGGCGTGGAACAAGGAAACAGGAATGTTGTCTATTTGGATACTCAGCATGATGAATGCTTCAGACCAGACAACAGTTGCCATTCCATTTAAACAAGGAGATCAAAGCGTTCTTGGCAAGGTGGTCACGGACGATTATTTTGGCAAAGTACCCTCCGATCGTTTAGCCGTCCGGAATGGCGTAATTCTCTTTAAGGCTGACGGGAAACACCGTAGTAAAATTGGCATTTCCCCACTACGGGCATTGCGGCTGGTGACAAGCTATGACGCTGTTAATACTGTGCTCACGATTGCGGAATTTACTTTGCCGGAAGGTGAAACTGATTACGTAAATTCTTTGTGGGAACTCCAGCAAGACCCTTTTAACGGAGATGCCATTAATGCATACAATGACGGCCCTGTGAATGGAATCCAAATGGGAGACCTGTATGAAATTGAAAGTTCCTCACCTGCCGCAGCGTTATCATCGGAAGAAAGCTTAACCCACTACCACCGGACGATCCATTTAAAAGGATCCAAAGAAGGGCTGGATAAGATTGCACTCAAATTACTGGGAATTCATCTGGATGAAATTTCACTTTAACACGTAGGGCACTATAAGCTCTTGAGGAACTTAATACTCTTCGGTACCTGGACGTTAACTGAACTACTTTCGTCTTCTATGTAATAGTATTTGATGGCAGATTTTTTGGCTGCAATGATTGCTTCCCTTACGTTAATCTGACCTGTTCCTAGTGCCACATCATTCTCTACGGAGGTAGATCCAGTAAAGTCCCCCTCAACACCCTTTCGAAGGTCCTTCACATGCATAAGTTTAAATCGCTGACCATATTCTTCCAGGAGTTCGACGGGATCGGCGCCGCCATGAAAGGCCCAGAGAATATCCAATTCAAAACTCACAAAAGCCGGATTTGTATTCGCGACAATAAAATCAAATAGCGTTCCGCTCTCATAAGGTGAGAATTCATATCCATGATTGTGATAGCAAAAAGTTAAAGCAAACGTCTCCTCCAATGTTTTACCGGCAGCATTAAAATCCTTAATTGCTTTCTGAGCAGTTTCAATCGTGAAAGGCCCATCGTGCGGTATCCACGCAACCCGAACAAACGAAGCCCCTAATGTTTTCGCATTTTGACCCACTTCATCCGTTTTATTAACAAGGTCCAGATAGCTCACACCGAAAGAAGTGCACCGCATCCCTCTCTCATCCAACATCTTTCTTATCTCAATTGCCGTCTTACCGAAAAGACTGGAAAATTCAATATTCGTAATGCCGAGGCCCTTTATCGTATCCAGTGTGGCAGCAATATCCCTTTCGAAACTGTGCCGATAGGTATATGAAACTATTCCTGGTGTCTCCTTTAACGTTTTACCAAACCGCTGTGCTGTTGCCGTGAATGACAACGAACTCAGCAATACCAAATACAAACTGATTTTCAAACTTTTGCTGGTGAACATGTGCCATAATTTATAAACGGCTTCAATATTAGTTAAATTTTGTCATTTGATTTTGCACCAGGCAGTTTCGCTGCAAAAAACACAAATTCGTACTACCAGATTGCTGAACCTGAGGCCGGTGAATTTCTCTGTAAATTTCTTGACCACCTCCAGCCTGCCCCCCATCCCTTTTACAGGAAAATGGCAATACCGCGAACATTAATAGCAAAATACTAAAGTGTCCCAATCGCAGAATTCATATTACTTAATACCCCCTCGATGAAAGTGAAATAAAATTTCTATTCATCAGGATTTCTTATCATAACCTCGCGAATCAATTCAATCGGAGGCATTCCATTATCCAACAGCGTGTCATGGAATTTCTGTAGGGAAAAATTTTCGCCTTCCTGCTCTTTATAATCCTCGCGCAACTGCAGAATTTGCAGCTTACCAAGCGTGTACGATAGGTACCCCGGATCAAAGGTACCACGCAGGGCCTCCTGGTAAGCTGGCTTGTAATCATAGTAGGCGTTTTCCTGGAAAAACTTCGTTGCGTCTGCAAGACTCATCCCTTCGCAGTGCGTTTTTACAGAAACACAAAGCCTGCATAGCCGCAGTAGCGATTCGTTTATCTGCGCCAAGTGGTACTTATCAGCTGTAAGGGGATCCGTCGCTCCAAACCCCTCCTCGATCATCATCTTTTCCGTGTAGTGCGCCCAGCCTTCTATGAACGCATAGCTGCCAAACACTTTTTCAATTTTCGTAGCCCCAGACGCGTTCAAATGAAGAAACTGAACATAATGGCCCGGGTATGCTTCGTGAATAGAAACCATATCCGTCATGTAATAGTTAAACATAGAGAGCCATTCTTCCTGCTGTTTGTCAGTCCAGTCCTTCTCGACAGGAGTTATATAATAAAACGCCTGTGTGGCTTTCTTTTCAAATGGCCCTGGGGTATCCATTGATGCTGTGCTGGTTGAACGGGCAAATTGGGGAGTCTCCTGCAATGAAACGCGCACCTCGGATGGAAGTGAAATTATTTTATGATCAACCAGGTACTGGCGGATTGATTCAAGGTTTTTCTTTGCATCAGGAATCAGATTTTCGGCCGTTGGATGATTTTTCTTGAGAGATTCGAATACCTCAATTGGAGTACTTGCTGGATCTATCTTTTTGGCTACTTCGGCGAAAAGGTCCTGTTCCTTCTTTAGCTCATTCAGCCCCATAGCCAAAATGGCCTCAGGCGTTATGGTCAGCATCTCATTATACAGCAGCATCTTCTGGTAATTCTCTTTTCCGATAGCATAATGATTATGCGCCTTCGGTAGTTTTTCCCTTTCCAGGTAGACAGCAAAGTTTCTTAGTTCAGTTATGGCCAATTCATTGCTGCGGGCAAATGAAGCCTGTAAAGAATCATCTTCAACCGACTGTAAAGCTATGGATATATCATTTTCAAGAAAATCAGCAGCTCCACGCGCAATAAGGATTGCTGTTTCGATATATGGTTTTGCAAGTGAGTCTGCCAAATTTTCGCGGGCAGCACTGAAAATATCAGGTGCTTTTTCTTCCATAGTAATTATATATCCCATCCTGTCTTTTAGTGGAGCAAAGTCGCGTTGAACATATATATTAAGGTCAAGCACACCGGCATAGGTCATCGGGTTTTTAGTGTACTTTTCGATGTCCTCAAATGAAAAAATTTCCTGGCGAATGGCGGATAACAAAATGCGGTAGTCAAAAAACATCCTCTGGCTTAAAGAAGCTGCAGGAAATAAAACCAGTTTTTGTTCATAATCCTTAAGCCGGGCAAGCTCGGCAGCGAGAGCAGCTTTGCTATAATCCGTAATTTTTCCGTCATAAGCATGTAAGCCCAGGTATGTTCCCACTTGGGGGCGCGCTGCCAGATACCCATCCAAAAAATCATCGGATAGACTGACAAAAGCAGAGTCCGGACTATTCGCATTTATCGCTTTGTGTTTGCTCTGATTACATCCCGCAATGCAGGCGGCCAACAGAAAAAGGAATGGAATGAATTTCATAGCATAACTATTTAAGATTACAAGAACATAATTTTAGGATTAACCATAGAAACTCATGCCCTGAAATCATTTTACCGACAGGCGTTCATGATTAATCATTGCCGCCTTTCCAGCTCAATAGATTTTAATTCAGCCACTTCACTTTTACTGATGACTGGTGCGGAGATAACGATTCTGCTATTCCCGGCAGGTACCTCCAGGATCCCCATTTCCAGTCGCTTCCAAAGTTTTTCATAGACTTCTTTTCTCTTGACGCGATCCGGACTTGGCATAAAATCGGGATTGTATGCATCTGTTATCTTTTGTACAATACTGCTATTGCCTATGGCGATCTTCACTTGAGACCCTACCTGCCCTTCGGGGCAGGTATAATTCAAGTAAATGGTAAACAACTGGTCTTTTGGTGACTCAACTTCCCAACTGATTGAATCACGGGTACTCGTCCAGTTCACCAGCCAATCATGTACCCAACCGTGCCCTTCTTTGTAGCGAAGGTTGCCGCCAAAGGTAGACTCATACGTTGGGAGCTCAATGACCTTGCTCGCCGGACTGATGGGGATACGTGGAATGGGCTGCAACGATTGGCTTACTTCGGCGAACCAGGCTTGGTAATCCTCATACAGTTGATCTGCAATATCTGGATTCTGTTGCCTGATATCAGTTTCCTGTGCAGGGTCAATTGCGATGTTGTACAATGCTTTCACCTCTGCCTGCACGATCAATGTAAAAGGATACTTTCTTACAGAAGCCGGAAAAGCTTTGATGGGAAGTTGTGGTTGCGCTACATGGGAAAACAACTCCCTTTCCAACACCTGCTTTTCCCCTTTCAACGCTTGCGCCAAACTTACCCCATCGAGCGGCTTAGTTTCAATCATGCTCAGGCCACATAGGTCTACCAGCGTAGGCAAAATGTCAACATGTGCGCCTGGAAGATTGATAGCGCCCGGTTTGATTATTCCAGGCCAACGCCAGAAGCAGGGGACTCTCACACCACCTTCATCTACGCTGCCTTTAATACCTTTCATGCCGCCGTTGTAGCGAACACCATTTGGTCCGTTGTCGGTCAGAAAAATTACAATAGTCTCTTTGTCGAGCCCCAAGGCATCGAGCTTCTTCAGCAGGCGACCCACATTTACATCAATGTTATCGACCATCCCATAGATGCTGGCTAACTCGTCATCTAGCCCCTTTGCTTTGTATTTGTTAAAGTATTCATCCGGAACCTGATGCGGACTATGGGGAGCGTTATAGGGCACATAACAAAAAAAGGAACTGTCCTTATTGTTTTCCATGAATGCCAGGGCCTTGTCTGTTAGGATATCAGTTATATATCCTTTCGTTTGAACTTTCTCGCCGTTGTGCTCAAGTTCCGTATCGAAATAATTTGACCAATGTCCGCCACAAAAACCAAAAAATTCATCGAAACCCTGACCCAATGGATGGTTTGGCATATGCTGACCGTTGTGCCATTTCCCAAAAATTCCCGTTTTATAACCGTTCGCCTTAAAAATTTCTGCCAGCGTAACTTCGCCGCTCTGCATAATTTCCATTCCTTTTGAAACAGATATTGTTCCGGTGCGCAAATGATACCTGCCGGTGAGCAGACTGGCGCGGGTTGGTGCACATAAGGGGCTTACATAAAACCGATCAAATTGCGCAGATTCATGTGCAAGTGAATCCAGGGTCGGGGTATTGATATCCGGGTTACCATGAATGCTAAGGTCACCATAGCCCTGATCGTCTGTCAGGATGATCAACACGTTAGGCTTCACACTTTGCTGCTGTACTTCTGCACGACGGCATTGTGACAGCATCAATAAACCTGCAATGACTGTAAAAAAGCGTGCGGTAAAGCTAAAACTCATATAAATGACTTTTGTTTCGACCATCACCTAATTTCCCTTCCCCCTCTCCTATTATCCATTACAAAACGATCCCTGGCTGGCATTTCTATCGCTGGTAGCGTCTTCAAGTCCATCACTGCATCACTTGGTACAATTTCGTTCAGGTGAAGCAAGTAAGCTGAAAGTGCATAAACTTCATCGGCTGTCAGTGAACCCGGTTCATTTTGGGGCATAGCTCTTCTGATGTAATCGAACAAGGTTGTTGCGTATGGCCAATAATTACCAATCGTTCTCATTGATGAATATTTATAGTCTTTGCCGAAAGGGAAATTGTTTCTGGGCTCTCTTCCTACCAACTTATCAAAAGGTCCTTCAATACCGGTTACCCCATGACAGGCTGTACATTTATGCTTATATATAATACTACCTTCGGATACGGTCCCGCTACCGGCCGGAAGACCTGTGCCATCTGGCATGACGTCAATATCCCAAGCGCTAATCTCTTCCGCTAAGACCGTTCTTCCATAACCAAAAGATTCAGGCCAGTCCTTGGGAAAGCTAACCATTGAATCGGCAGGGTTTTGATAGTAAGTTGAATCATCTGGTAGTGAACCCATAACGGATTTTCTATCTTTCTCTATGCATGATGCCAAAAAGATAACAGTCGCCGATGTGATTGTTATCTTTCTAACCAAACTAATCGATAGCAATTGATACCCTTTCATCATGCCATTTCATTTAGACCCAGCAGTACCCGTCCATCCTGCTCTACCTTCCAGGCCCTTATGTGATTGAAGTGGTAACTCGTACCCTTGCCGCGTACCTTCTCGAGTTGCGCATAGCTAGGTTGTATATATCCTGTTTCGTCTATCGCACGGCTCATCAAAATAGATTTTCTTCCATTCCAATTCCAGGGAATTCTAAATCGGGTTTGGCACTTTGATAATACGGGTTCCTGGAGCTCTGCACGATACCAATTTCGGCCACCGTCTGTACTCACCTCAACACGAATTATTTTACCCCTTCCGCTCCAGGCAAATCCCTGAATTTCCCACCAGCCCTTCTCAGGAAGCACATAGGGAAAGGATGGAAATGTGATGATTGACTTGGCATCCATCACAAAACTAAACAGCCGTGCGGTGCAGTCGGGCAATGGGTCAGAATACTTTGATGTCTCTTCTCGCGTCATGAATGGCTTATCGGAGAGTTCCAATCTTCGTATCCACTTCACCTGCGAATTCCCTTCCCAACCGGGCAACAGCAATCGGGCAGGATATCCCTGCTCCGGTCGTATCGCCTCCCCGTTTTGTCCAAAAACAATCATGGCATCATCCCAGGCTTTTTCAATCGGAATGCTACGCGTCATCACCGCTGCATCAGATCCTTCTGCCAGAAACCATTTCGCGCCGGGCTTTACACCAACCTCCCGAAATAACGTTGACAACATCATGCCTGTCCACTCACTCGTGCTTAAAAGCCCGTCTAGTCGTTGTGGGGATAGTTCCTCCGTTATACCCTGTTTATAATATCCGGAATACCCGTTTCCGGAACATTCAATGAAACAAATTCTTGATCGCTGCGGAAATCGTTTCAAGTCCGCTAACGTGAATTTCATAGGACGCTCAACCATCCCATGAATAAGTAATTCATAAGTCTCCGGCTCAATCGTGGGTATTCCACCGTGATGCCGTTCAAAATGAATGTCGGATGGCGTAATGATTCCGACCAGGTCCTGGATGGGGCACATTGATTCGCCTGAAGGTGTTGGCCGATTTACATAACGCGTAAGTTGCTCAACTGGCGCCCGTTTGCCAATCGCTGAGGAGCCACGGCCTATCGTCTTCGTTGGATCTGTTGGAGAAAACACAGTCATCGCATTGGCTGCCGTCTTCAAGATGACTCCACTAATTAAACCACCGGAAGCAGCCAGCAAGGTTCGTCGTGAAAGTAAGTGTTGATCTATCTTTTTCCATTCCATAACTGCGATACCTTTTTATTGACGGACTACATGATAATTAGAATGAAGGTACCAAAATTAAGCGCAATAGAATAGCGAGTCTTTGCATTAGCTACCTTTCGGTCCTCGTTTCCGGGAACCAATCAGGTTCGTACCAACTATGAAGGCGTCTGCTTACAATTGATGCGCTACAAGATTATGCATGGCCCTACAAATGCAGACTTACCAGCTCTAAGTTGAATAGATTATGGGAATGCTGCTGCGCAAGTAAAACTATGAATTGATCTGTGTCTTTTAAGCAATTAACTCTCAACGCCTGTTTTGCCTACAAGAAGGGCAAGAAATCGTAGTGACACATCTAATTTACTTACCAGGTTCTATGTGAATTAATACCTGCCCCAAGCTTGGTATTTGATTTCGTAGGGTATCTTTCAGTTTATGCGCCAAATCGTGGCCCTCTTTGACCGAACGCTTCCCATTTACGATGGCATGCAAATCAACGTGGTACTTCATTCCTGCCTTTCGTATGAAGCACTTTTCCGTTCCTAAAATTCCATCGACGCTAAGCGAAATCCGTCTTATATCATCAATCAAATCGTCATACAGATGTTCATCCATAATTTCTCCGAGCGCCGGCCGAAAAATTAAATAACTGTTGTACAGAATGAAGGCAGAGGCAAACAATGCAGCCCAATCATCCGCCGTTTCATATCCTTTTCCAAAAATCAGCGCAATAGAAATGCCGATGAATGCTGTAATCGAGGTAATTGCGTCACTCCGGTGATGCCACGCATCAGCTCTCAGTGATGAACTCCTGGTTTCTATGCTCTTTTTGATCACGATGCGGTAGGATATTTCTTTCCACAGAATTATCAACCCAAGAACGAGTAATGTCCAGGGTTCCGGAATTTTATGTGGGGTCTGAATATGTAAAATACTCTGGTAGGCAATAACGGTTGCTGAAACGATCAGGAACCCGACCACAAAGAAAGTAACCAAAGGCTCTATTTTTCCGTGTCCATAGGGATGGTTTTTATCAGCGGGTAAATTCGCATACTTTATGCCCAGCAAAACAAGCAGAGAAGCAAAAATGTCTGTTGTGGATTCAATGGCATCAGCAATAAGCGCATACGAATTTCCGAGAAGGCCCGCAATCCCTTTGATTATCGCCAGGCATGTGTTGCCCACGATACTGAAATACGTTGTTCGGATGGCTTTTTGCTCATTTTCCATTGAAAGCCTCTAAAATTCTGATTCCAAGTAATTATATCCCTTGACAATATATCAAATAGTCAGCACGCCGACGTGCTTGTCATAAAGAGCACCCCGAAAGCCTACTCTTGGTTTTTCAGCTTAATCCGAAAGTACCACCTTACCATAATCCAGATCAACGGCGGAAGTCCGGCGCTCAGGCCAATTGCTACTGCCGGATGCGAAATGCCCGTTGACCCAACAAAGGCATACGTAAACCCCAATGGCAAGGAGCCGCAAAGCAACGCAACATGAAAATACCGTGCACGCATACGCGTTAATCCTGCCATACATGAAATCACCTCGGGAAAAACAGGTAGCCAGCGCGATAAAACTACTACCCACCCGCCAATATCATTTGATAGATTTTTGCCGTGGGAGTAATCCTTTGCGCCGAGCAACCGAATTGCTGCTTTTTCTCCCAACGAACGACAAAGCCAATATCCCAAAGATCCAGCCATAAGCGATCCTGCCGCGCTTATCAATCCTCCAATCACAGGGCCGTAAATATAACCCAGCGCAGACATTACCAGCGTTGCAGGGAGTGGCAACAACAGATCAGCCATCAACAACACAATGGCCGCAATCCATGCCCAGTCACCATACTGGCCTAACCATCCAATTGTTCCTTCCTGAGAAAATGTAGTCATCAGCGAATCACCCCAAACAAAAAAGATGGCCAGGACAATTGCGGCTAGAACCAAAAAAATTATCAGTAGTCGCACAGAATTACAAAGTTTTTAAATTGAACAAGCCGTTCAGCCGTATCAAATGAAAAGAATTATTTGTATTCCAACAATTTGAATGGCATCCCATTTTCATTCCGGTGGAATTAATTCGCTATTTTATTTAGCTTACCCTCTCAAATGATCCAACAAACGAACGAATAGAAGTTATGAGCAAGCCCGCTCCGAAAACTATTGATCCGAAAGAGATTCCCCAACGTGCCGCAGAAATAGTAAAGAAAGTCAGATTTCCAATGCTTGCCACAATGGATGGAAATCAGCCGCGCGTCCGACCAGTATCGCCGGTACGCACAGAAGGCTTCACTGTATATGTGGCCAACTTGAAAAGCTATGGTAAAACAGCAGAGATTGCATTGAACCCAAGTGTTGAATTGTGTTACCTTGACGAGGATCACAACCAGGTACGCATCACAGGAAAAGCAAAAATTGTTGATGACCGAAACCTGCTTGAGGAAATCTGGAACGCTAATAGATTATTACAACACTATCTCGGTTCAGTGGATAATCCGGAACTTGTGGTGTACAGGATCAATCCCGAACGCGTGCGTTTCATGCTTGAGTGGGCGCTGCAGTATTATGAGGTTCCGCTAGAGTAGAGGCTAAAAATTATTTCCGTGGAAGATGGGCGTGCACTTCATCATGCATGGTATAGAGGCGGTAGTGCTCACCATCAGGTACCAAGATCGGACTGGATTTATTCTCACGCATAATAGGATTCTTATCGTATTTAACCCAATGAACCAGGTCATCAGAAATGGCCACACAACTCGTCCATTCGTGCCAATCTTCAAATTCGGTCGCATGATAGTATGCGTAGTACTTATTTTTATGCTTAATAATCTGGTTTACGGCAACACCATACTTGTCATATGTTTCAGGACCGATATTTATGACAGGCTCATCTTGCTTATTGGTCCAGACCTTGAGATCCGAAGAAGTGGCCAGCCAAATGCCCAGGTCTCCACGTTCATAAAATAGATACCATACACCATTCTCGCGCCAAACTGTTGGGGTTCCGTATGGTCCTTCGCTTATCGGCTCACCATTTTTGTTTCGGATATCCAATGGTCCCTTCTCCTTCCAGTGTATTCGATCCATAGAGGTTAGCATGTGTGCAATGTCGCCTCTACCTTCTGCAAACATATAATAGTTGTCACCCTCTTTTACAACCATCATATCCTCAACCCAGCCTGAATCAAAGATGGGATTGCCCGGATACCGGGTCCATATAAGACCATCCGGTGATGTTGCATAACCGAGATGCATCTCCTGATCCGGTGCATCACGAAAGCCGGTATACCACATGTGGTATTCACCGTCTTCAACAAGGATGTAGCCCCTTTCGCGAATTTTTTGATCCCAGGTATCTGTTCCTGTGCCAGCAAAGACTGGATTGTTTTCAACAGGAATAAAATCAAGGACTTCCAGGGCAACGTTAGCAGTATCACCTTGCACAGCGTCTTCGGACGTGGCACCGGGTTTGGAGCATGCTGTCAGAAGAACACAAAATAGGGCAATGAGATTAACACTTTTCATAATATTCCCTAAAATACTTTAATTTCTTAATGAATAAAGTACGTATGGCTGAATCATTAGCTTAAATAATCATCATATCTTATTTGATAAGTTTTCACTAACTTTTAAAAAAATGAAGAATAACCGCAGGACATTTCTAAAATTGACAGGGTTGGCGGGGCTTACAGTAGCCGGAAGCAGTGTTCTGCGGGGTTTTTCTCCACCAATAGAAAACCAAAGTAAAGTGAGCTCAATAAACTCAATGCAGGATACAAATGCTTTTGCAGCCGCAAATGTAAATGAAGGAAATGTCAGCATCATTGGTCAATATGGGCAATGGGCAACTTCACTAACCTCAGGGCGGCTCCCAACGCTGTCCTTCCGAAACAAGGAATGGTCAGATGTGGAGGCATGGCGAACCCTGGCTAAAAAAAGGCTAAGCGAGCGATTGGCTATTCCGAAAATTGGCGGACTTCCACCGGTACAGGTAAATAAAGAGTACACTTTTGAAGGGCTCCAAATCGAAGAAATAAGTTGGCAACTGCCTTATGGTCGACCAACGACAGGCATCATTTTAAAACCGCAAAATGCCAAAGGACGGCTGCCTGGGATCCTTGCCTTTCACGACCATGGTGGAAACAAATACTTTGGTACGCGAAAGATCACACGAACCGGCGATCAGCAGCATCCCGCAATGGCAACCCATCAGCAGGAATATTACAGTGGTAAAGCCTGGGCAAATGAAATTGCCAAAAGAGGGTATGTGGTTTTGGTCGCAGATGCTTTTACATTTGCCAGTCGGCGTGTTATGTTGCAGGATGTGCCCGCGCATTTGCGCAACGGACTGAACGACCAGGATCCGGAAAATCCCACAAACATTGAAGCTTACAACGATTGGGCTGGTCAACACGAGCATATTATGGCCAAATCATTGTTCAGCGCGGGAACTACCTGGCCTGGCGTATTCTTTGCAGAAGACCAGAAAGCGCTTGACATTTTGTGTGCACGAAAAGATGTGGATGCCACTCGCATTGGATGTGGTGGACTGTCCGGTGGTGGAATTCGGACTGTATTCATGGGTGGGATGGATGAAAGAATTAAATGTGCTGTATGCGTTGGTTTTATGACTACATGGAAAGATTTTGTTATGGAAAAATCGTTTACCCATACCTGGATGACGTACGTCCCCATCCTTCCCAACGAGCTGGAGTTTCCTGAAATTCTTGGCTTGCGCACGCCACTTCCCGCCCTCGTACTGAATGACAACGATGATTCACTATATACGCTCCCCGAAATGAAGGAAGCCGACAAAATTCTTCAGGATGTATATAAAAAGGCAAATGCATCAGATCATTACCAATGTTCCTATTACCCCGGTCCGCATAAGTTTGACGCAAAAATGCAAACCGAAGCTTTTGGCTGGTTTGATCGGTGGTTGCAACTATAAAAATGCGCTTTTTGTAACAGATTGCTTACGGTAGTCTTACGATGATATAAACAGATATACTATGAAAACCTTACCTGACTCCCGCCGACAGTTCCTAAAGAAAGCAATTGCAGGAACCGCAGCCGTATCACTCGGCGGCGTACTTCCGAAATTCAGTCCCAAAAGTTACGCCAATATTCTTGGCGCGAATGAGCGTGTCCGTGTGGGCATGATGGGCGTCAACAGTCGGGGTTTAGCCTTATCTTCTACGTTTGCCCTTCAGTCCAATTGCGAAATAATTTCGATCTCAGATGTTGACGCAATAGCCCTGGAACGGTGTATGACGGAAGTAAAAGGCCTGCAGAAAACAACACCAAAAGGATACCAGGATTTCAGAAAAGCCTTGGAGGATAAAGACATGGATGCACTTGTTATCGCTGCACCCGATCACTGGCATGCGCCAGCTGCAATTCTTGCCTCAAAGGCAGGAAAACATGTTTACCTTGAAAAGCCATGCAGCCATAACCCCCATGAAGGTGAGTTATTGTTATCTGTTGCAAAAAAATATAAGAACACTATCCAAATGGGAAATCAACGAAGGTCGTGGCCGAATGTGATCGCCGCGATTCAGGAAGTAAAAACCGGCACTATTGGTCGCCCGTATTTTGCGAAAGGATGGTACACAAACAACCGGGAATCCATCGGTATTGGCAAAAAAACTGCGGTGCCAGCAAGTTTAGATTATGATCTGTGGCAGGGTCCAGCACCACGTCTTCCCTATAAAGACAATCTCATCCATTACAACTGGCATTGGCATTGGAACTGGGGGACAGGTGAAGCACTTAATAACGGTACACATATGCTGGACTTAATGCGATGGGGCCTTGGCGTAGAGTATCCGACACGTGTAACCTCATCGGGTGGACGTTATCGGTATAAGGATGACTGGGAAACACCCGACACGCAAGTTATTAACCTGGAGTTTGCAAACAACACCTTCATGTCGTGGGAAGGAAGGAGCTGCAATGGACGTACCATTGAGGGAACTCCGGTTGGCGTAATGTTTTATGGCGAACTGGGATCTGTCTTAATTGAGTCCGGAAACGCCTACAAAGTTTACGATCTCGACAACAAGCTTATAAAAGATGTTGTAAATGACCTGGAGATTAATCCCCTGGATCGTATGAATCCTTCTCAGGCACTTGACAGCATTCACATTCAGAATTTCTTCGACGGCATTAATAAAGGAACAACGCTTAATTCTGATATATTGGGTGGCCACCAGAGCACATTGCTCTGCCAGCTAGGTAATATTGCCCTCAGGTCAGATAGTTCGCTTGAAATTGATCCGTTAAATGGGCATATCAAAAACAACCTGGCGGCCGAGAAGTATTGGACAAGAGCGTATCAACCAGGATGGGAACCAACAGCATGAAACATGGCGGACCATAGTTCATATTTCATTAATAAAAATTCAGGTGTAACTGAAAACAAAATGCAGACTATATGAAAAGCAATCGTAGAGATTTTTTGAGACTTTCCGGACTCGCTGGATTAGGCCTTGCGGGGGCCAATATGATAGACGGAAACGCGGCGATTCCAGATTCACCAAAAATTGATAACCGGCTGAACAGGCAGGATGGCAAACGATTTAATATGAGCGGGTTTGCTGCACCTAAGTTGGAAACCGTACGAATCGGTTTCATTGGACTTGGCAACCGCGGACCAGCCGCTGTAGACCGGATGCGCAAAATTGAAGGCGTAGAGATCAAAGCTTTGTGTGATCTGCGACCGGAAAAAGCCGCCCATGCAAATGAGCTTTTGAAAAATACATCTCATCATCCTGACCTTTATACGGGAAATGAAAACGAATGGAAGAAAGTTTGTGAGCGGAGTGATATCGACCTGATCTACATAGCAACCCCATGGGCCCTTCATACCACAATGGCGGTTTATGCCATGGAGCACGGTAAACATGCGGCGAGTGAGGTTCCCGCAGCTGTGACGCTGGAACAATGCTGGCAACTGGTAGAGACTTCAGAAAAAATGAAAAAGCATTGCATGATCCTGGAGAACTGCTGCTACGACTTCTTTGAGTTGCTCACGCTCAACATGGCAAGGCAGGGGTGGTTTGGGGAAATTATCCATGCTGAAGGAGCCTACATTCACCATCTGCTTGAAGACAATTTTTCTAAAACCAAGTATTACGACATGTGGCGCCTGAAGGAGAATTTCAGGAATGGAAGTCTATATCCAACGCATGGGCTAGGCCCGATTGCACAAGTGTTGGACATCAATCGAGGGGACCGAATGGATTATCTGGTCTCGGTTTCCACGAATGACTTCATGATGGGAAACCTTGCCAGGGAGCTGGCCTCAACGGACAGCTTTTACAAGCCCTATGAGAACAAAAGCTTCCGTGGTAACATGAACACAACAACCATCCGAACCATTAAGGGAAAGACGATGATGATTCAACACGATGTAACCTCTCCTCGTCCTTATTCTCGCATACACCTCGTAAGCGGCACGAAAGGCACTGCGCTAAAATATCCAGAACCAGGCCGCATCTCTAACAGCCATGAAGGATGGTTAAACGAAGCAGAATTCAAAGTACTGGAGGAAAAATATGCGCCTCCCATTGTGAAGAAAGTTGGCGAACTCGCGAAGCAAATCGGTGGACATGGCGGCATGGACTTTCTAATGGATTGGCGACTAATTGATTGTTTGCGAAATGGCTTACCCCTGGACATTGATGTATATGATGCTGCTGCATGGAGTTCCATTGGGCCGCTGAGTGAAAAATCTGTTGCCAGCCGATCTAACACCATCGATATACCCGATTTTACAAATGGCTTTTGGAAAACAAATGTACCTGTTGATGTCTTTCTGCAAAAAGGAGGGAACACCAATGTGAAAATATAGGTTAACAGGATTGTCTATGGTCCTTATCAAACCATGGACCTAATGAATACGAGCGCTCAGGAAATCTCGTGCATAAACAAGTCGCTCACTAAAACGCTTCCCATAAATCAAAATGGTACGAACTGCTTATTTAATATTGATAATAAGTTGTATCCTAGCCGGATGCCTGCAGCCGCCAGCAATAGCTCAATCAAGCAATTCAAAACGGGAAAAAATTCTTCAAGATATTTTGAAGATCGTTGACACTACTTACTTCCTTAAGAATACATATTCATGGCGCGCTACCCTCGAAGACAGCACCTGGATGGATTGGCTGAAGCGTACGGGTGAATTGCCCCCTGATTTTGAGCAGATGCCATCTTCGCCCTTTTTACCAGAGCCATTGCTGCTTAATAAACGAGGTATCGATATGCCAATAGTTACCGAGGCGCAGTGGCAGGAAAAAAGGGCATGGATTAAAAATGAATTCCAACATTGGGTCTCAGGGATCGCCCCACCTCCCCCGGAAAGGTTTGAGACATCCATACTTTCAGACAAGATGGAAGGCGGATCGCGCATCCAAATGATTGAGTTGAAATTTGGGCCCCAAAATAAAGCGCGCATGACGCTTGAGTTGATGATCCCGGAAGGAAAAGGTCCTTACCCGGTTTATCTCACACAGTGGAATCATCGCAACTGGGCTCAGCTGGCTGTCAGGCGCGGGTACATTGGGTGTGTATATGCAGCGGCAGATGCTAAAGATGATACACAGGCCTATCAGGCTTTGTACCCTGCCTATGATTTTACCGCCTTAATGCGACGTGCGTGGGGGGCGTCCCGCGTGGTTGATTATCTACTTACCCGTAAAGAGGTTAATCGCGATCAGATAGCCGTCGCCGGTCATTCCAGAAATGGAAAACAATCTTTGTGGGCGGCAGCTTTTGATGAACGTATTTCAGCTGTAATATCTAGCAGCAGCGGAACGGGCGGAGTTGCACCCTGGCGATATGGTGACCCTCAGTACGACAGCGAAACGCTGGATATCGTTACAGGCTTTAACCCGCAGTGGTTTCACCCGCGCCTCCGCTTTTTCTTTGGACGAGAAGATAAACTTCCTATCGACCAGAACTTATTACTGGCTTTGATAGCCCCCAGGATCGCACTGTACCATTACTCTACAGTCGAACAAGAACTCAACCCTTGGGCAAATGAGCAGTGCTACCAGTCCGTAAAAAAAGTATACAACTTTTTGGGCGCTGAGGAAAACCTCGGCGTATTACCAAGGATGGGGGAGCATGAAGTGGCCTCGCGCGATCTGGAACGTTGCATCGACTTCCTCGACATCCGTTTTAATAGAAAAAAGATACCCTGGGAAAACAAACTGTATTTTGATTATTCATACGCCAACTGGGCCCGTGACCACAAAGCAGACAGCATCGCGTCACGAAAAATAAAAATGGCTAGGCTTCAGGTGCAATATGCCGATACGATACAGTATAACACTCAGCGGAAAATGATTCTCGCCAACTTACGATGGCTTCTTGGAGAAGAGCCATCCGGCGTCAAACATGCCGGCAAGATCGCAGGGACTGAAGGCGACTGGATTGACAAAATTACCGGTCGTCCGAATGTAACCGGAGCCGGCATAACCTACATCGGACCGCATTCTTCTATTGGGGATAATTTGAAGGGTATGTTATATTTTCCCGTTGATGCCGCTGGAAACAAAGTGCTGAAATTCGGCGCGAAAATTCCTGTGGTTGTCTTTCTACATCAATATTCACATGGCCATGGTTTTGCAAAAGGATATAGCCTTGAGCTTGGTCGCGGAAATGATCTTTTTTTTCAGGTACTGATTGACAAAGGTTTTGCTATTCTGGCCATCGATATGTTCGGCTTTGGCACAAGGATGGAGGAAGCCCAGTATTTTTACCAGCGCTTTCCAACCTGGTCAAAGATGGGGAAAATGGTAAGTGATGTTGCTGCCTGTACAGATGCACTGCAAGAGTTTGACTTCATTGACAGTAGACATATTTTCTTGCTGGGAAATACAATTGGTGGAAGTGTTGCGCTGATGGCAGCAGCACAGGATAAAAGGATAGCTGGTGTGGCCGTAGTATCAGCTTTCTCTCCATGGCGAGCCAGTAACAAAACACATGAAAGCCTGAGAACCTACTCCCACCTCCATGGATTCCTTCCCAGGCTAGGATCATTCGCTGAAAACCCAGCGGATTTACCACTTGATTTTGGAGAGATTATTTCATGCATTGCGCCAAGGCCACTGTTCGTTATATCGCCTGAGCTGGATCGCTATACAGACCTCGATGAGGTAAGAAATACAATGAATTCCGTTACAAATGTTTACGGTTTATATGGAAAACCGAATCATCTGCTATTTCAGACTCCGGTTGAAATTAACCGAATAACACCGAGGATGGAGAAAGAGATAGTGGATTTCTATTCCGGTATTTTGAACGAGTAGTCACGATAGCAATGACACATTCGATAAACTCATGATTTTTAGATCTTCCTGAGCGATTCGGTGGTGCGCGACAAAGCCAAAAAGATTGTATAATTGCTAAACTGAAGTAAATTTTTAAAATGAATATAATAATTAGTCAGGATCAGTCTGAAATGGGTAAGGTTGCCGGCGCCCGTGCTGGAGATATTATTCGTACCGCAATAGCTGAAAAGGGAAGCGCGAATATTATTTTGGCGACGGGCACCAGTCAATTTGAAACATTAAATCAACTTGTCAGTGAGCCGGATGTCGATTGGCGTAAAGTAGTTATGTTTCATCTTGATGAATACATTGGATTATCCATTACACATCCGGCAAGTTTCAGGAAATACCTAATGGAAAGATTTCTGTCGAAGGTCCCTCCGTTAAAAGCAGCACATCTTATCAACGGTGAGGTTGATCCCGTCGCAGAATGCGAACGTCTTAGTGAGTTAATTTCGAAACACCACATTGATGTCGCCCTCGTCGGCATTGGTGAGAATGGTCACCTGGCATTTAATGATCCACCAGCTGATTTTGAGATTGCGCAACCCTATATTGTTGTGGCACTGGATGACACTTGCGTTCAACAACAGTTTGGTGAGGGCTGGTTTCCAAGAATTGAGGATGTGCCACGGCGTGCGATCAGCATGTCTATAAAGCAAATCTTGAAATCAAAAGAAATAATTTGTTCGGTGCCGGATAGCAGAAAAGCAAAGGCAGTAAAGAATTGTTTGGAACAACAAGTAAGCAATCTTTTTCCCGCTAGTATTCTGCAAATGCATCCGCGTTGCACAATATATTTGGACACAGCTTCGGCTTCGTTACTTACTCCTGAAATCGGTGCAAAGTGAGGCGTCAAATTATTAATTCATTTTTTCAATCAGAGGTATTTAAACATGCGTAAATCTGTATCCACTGCAATAGATGTTAGTTCATTAACAAAGCGAGACACCATTATTTCGATTCTTATTATCGGCCTCTTGTTTTTTATTTTCGGTTTTGTTTCCTGGGTAAACGCTATTCTCATTCCCTATTTTAAGATTGCATGTGAGCTCACCAATTTTCAATCCTACCTTGTTGCTTTTGCGTTCTACATTTCTTATTTCATCATGTCTGTCCCATCATCCTACCTATTAATGAAAGTTGGGTTTAAAAAGGGTATGATGATTGGATTCTGGACAATGGCATTAGGCGCCTTCATCTTTGTGCCTGCGGCATATATGCGAACATATGAAGTGTTCCTATTGGGCTTGTTCACGATAGGAATAGGCCTTGCTATACTGCAAACCGCGGCCAACCCATACATAACTGTTTTGGGTCCGAAAGAAAGAGCGGCGCAGCGCATCAGTATCATGGGCATTTGTAATAAAGGCGCAGGTATTTTGGCGCCACTGCTCTTTGCCGCCGTTATTTTAAGAGCTACGGATACCGAACTCTTCCAAACGCTGGCAACGATGACCGAAGTAGAAAAGAATGCGGCGCTGGATGAATTGATTAGAAGAGTGATTTTTCCATATGCATGTGTTGGTACCGTATTATTTGCGCTGGGGTTAATGATTCGGTATTCTCCCCTTCCCGAAATCAATACTGAACATGAAAGTGCGGAGGTTGCAACAGCCAATCTATCCAAGAAAAGCATATTTGAGTTCCCTCACTTGATTCTTGGCGCCATTGCCATTTTTCTCCATGTTGGCACGCAGGTCATCGCCATTGATACCATCATTGGATATGCAAGTTCCATGAAGATTAATCTGCTTGAAGCCAAAGTGTTCCCGTCCTACACGCTTTTCGCAACAATTTGTGGATATATCCTGGGCATTATATGCATACCAAAATTTATCAGTCAGGTGAATACACTGCGCTTTTGCACCATGCTGGGTACAATACTTACGTTGCTCATCATCAACGTAAGTGGAACAGTAACCTTTTTAGGTCACACTGCAGACATATCCATCTGGTTTGTCGTCCTATTGGGATTTGCAAACTCGCTGGTTTGGGCAGGAATATGGCCGTTGGCGCTGGATGGCTTGGGTAGATTCACGAAGGTTGGTGCTTCTGTAATGATCATGGGGTTGTGTGGCAATGCAATTATGCCGTTATTCTATGGATACTTTGCAGATTTACACAATGTGCGCTTTGCCTATTGGGTCTTGTTTCCTTGTTATATTTTCCTTGTATTCTATGCTATTTATGGGCATCGTATTCGAAGCTGGACAAGAACAAGCGTAAGCGCAAAGGCGTAGTCCTACAGGGGAAAAATTATGCTTAACCATTTGACTATTTTCTAAATGAACCAGGCAAGACTAAAAATATTTAATGGAAAGGTCATCACGCCATACAGGATAATTCCTGCAGGAACTGTGCTTATCACAGGAAACAAGGTTACTGCGGTAAGCGACAGAAATGAAACATTTGACAATGCTGTTGAAATTGATGCAAAAGGAAAATACATAGCACCTGGCTTTGTTGACATCCATGTGCACGGCGGCGGGGGGCATGATTTTATGGATGGTACGGAGACCGCCTTTCTGAAAATTGCTGCCTTGCACGCGAAATATGGAACCACCTCCATGTTGCCAACAACACTTTCCGCAAGTCCGGAAGAGTTGATCCAAACGTTACATGCGTATGAAAAGGCCAATGAAAAGAATGCAGACGGCGCACAGTTTATAGGGATGCACCTGGAGGGTCCCTACTTTGCCATGGCGCAGCGGGGTGCGCAGGATCCCCGATATATCCGCGATCCTGATCCCGTCGAATATGCAGAAATACTATCGCGTTTTTCTTCTATTAAGCGCTGGAGCGCAGCGCCCGAACTAAAAGGTGCGATAGAATTTGGCCGCTACATGAAATCACATGGTGTCCTGCCCGCAGTTGCGCATACCGATGCAATTTATGAGGATGTATTGTTGGCTTTTGAAAACGGATTTACACTGGCTACTCATTTGTATTCCGGTATGTCCGGCGTGACGCGAAAGAATGCCTTCCGGTACGCAGGTGTAATTGAAAGTGCATTCATCATTGATGAAATGGACGTAGAGATCATAGCGGATGGTATTCATCTACCCCCACCGTTACTAAAACTGGTCTACAAAATTAAAGGGGCAGACCGAACAGCATTGATTACCGATGCAATGCGGGCGGCCGGTATGCCTCCGGGAGAGAGTATGCTGGGGAGTTTGCACAACGGGCTGAAAGTAATTGTGGAAGATGGTGTGGCAAAGTTGCCTGACCGTGGTTCTTTTGCCGGTAGCGTAGCGACTGCAGACCGGCTGATCAGGAGCATGGTGTTCGCAGCGGACGTACCCCTGCTGGATGCTATCAAGATGATCACCAGTACACCCGCACGCATTCTTGGGGTATCCGACAGGAAGGGATCACTCGTTGCCGGGAAAGATGCGGATATCGTGATTTTTGATGACAACATCAATATCGAAATGACGATCATCGCAGGGAAGATAGTGCATACCAGACAAGAAGAGCTTTCTCGGTAGGCGTGGTCTTTGATCTTCTAAATATTCAAACGACAAACATCATAAATCATGATAATCAGAAGCTGTTCAATTTTCTGCGTTATTTTTTTTCAAAGCCTGCTGGCATTTGCACAAAACACAGCCTACACGTGGTGGAATCCTGCAAAGAATGCATACCCGGTAATTGAAGGGCAGGCCTGGCCGAAAGAGGTTCAAAACCCTTATGACCGCTTTCCGGCGAGAGCAGAAAAAACTGTCAGGGAAGATGTTTGGAATTTGTCACATCACTCTGCGGGACTGATGCTGCGGTTCAAGTCTGATACCGATCAGATTATTGTGCGCTACAAAGTGACTGGGCCGCAAGCCATGCCGCACATGCCTGCCACCGGCGTTACCGGTGTTGATCTATACGCCATAAATGCTGATGGGAAATGGTTATGGTGCGCAGCAAAATATGCGATGGGCGATACAATCGAATACCGGTTCAGCGGCCTGGAACCAAATGATACCTACCACAAGCAAGGACGTGAATACCGATTGTATTTTCCACTTTACAACAGCATTGTGTGGATGGAAATCGGCGTACCCACAGGAAAGCAATTCAACCCTTTGCCCATACGTTCGGAAAAACCGATTGTGGTATATGGTACGTCCATTGCACAAGGGGGCTGCGCCTCTCGTCCTGGAATGGCCTGGCCAACTATTGTAGGTCGCGCACTTGATCGTCCATTGATTAACCTTGGTTTTTCTGGCAACGGAAGATTGGAAAAAGAGGTCATTGAGTTGCTGCGAGAGATCGATGCCAAATTGTATATTCTGGATTGCCTGCCAAATCTGGATTGCCTGCCAAATCTGGATGCATCAAATCCGCTTGCCGCCCAGGAAGTTCGTGACAGGGTTCTACAGTCTGTCAGATTACTCCGCGAAAAAAGAAAGACGACGCCAATCCTGTTGGTAGAACATTGCGGCTTCAGCGATGAAGCGATTAACCCTAATAAGCGTAGACTATATATGGCCCTTAACCAGGCTCAGCGTGAAGCATTCGAGCGCCTGAAATCGGAAGGTGAAACCAACATTTACCTGCTATCCAAGGAAGATATCGGACTGCCGCTCGACGGGACGGTAGACGGAATTCACCCCAACGACCTTGGTATGCAAGCATATGCCAATGCCTACGAAAAGATAACTCGGCAGATCTTGATGGAACCAATTGGTGTGTACCCCACAACGCAACCAGTTATTCAAAGCCGAGACGCAAAAGTATATGATTGGGACCGCCGGCACCAGGAGATATTATCGCTTAATAGAACCAATCCACCGCGGATAATTTTCATGGGTAATTCCATTACCCATTTCTGGGGAGGAGAACCCAAGACATCCATTGCAAACGGTGTTGATTCCTGGCATAAATTTTTTGAGCCGTTAGGGGTCCGGAATTTTGGGTACGGGTGGGATCGAATTGAAAACGTGTTGTGGAGAGTGTACCACGATGAATTGTCCGGTTATGAAGCCGATCAAATTATCATACTCATTGGCACGAATAACATATCGATTAATCCTGATATCGAAATTCTTGAGGGATTAAAGTTCCTGACTGAAGCGATCAAGGTCCACCAGCCGCACGCTGACGTTCTGTTGTTGGGTATCTATCCCCGTAGAAATGATGAGGACAAAATTACTGAATTGAATCAAGGGATCGTAGCAGTTTCAGGTTTAATGAACGTCCGTTACCTGGACGCAGGAAGAGTGCTGCTTGGAGAAGATGGAAAGATCAATGAAGCATTATTTACAGACGGGTTGCATCCAAATGCGGAAGGATACAGAAAATTGGCTGAACTGATTACAGCTTACATAAAGCCTATTAACAACCAGTCTAAGGTTAAGAAATAGATAATTTATTTTCCATCGGTTGGCAGCTATAGCCAGTAAGCAAAGCCCTAGACTGACGTCGGGTTGATCAATAAATCCTTAATCGCTTCACCTTTGCCATCCGGTGTGGTGAAAAAAGGACGCTCCTCAATTTCATATTGGGTGTCCGGAGGTATGCCCAGGGCATGGTATATCGTTTGGTGGATCTGGTCAATCTTTACAGGATTTTCAACGGACTTGCATGGTCTCTCATCAGCCGTTTTGCCGTACACAAAACCTTTTTTGATTCCGCCACCAAACATCAGAATGGAGCAACCGTCCGTGAAGTGGCGGTGCATACCGTAAAATTTTAATTCGGACAAGACATCGGGTTGATTTACCTGTTCCAATACTGTTGCGCCGGGTCTACCTTCCACCATCATATCCCGGCTGAATTCGCTCGCCAGGATAACTAACGTGCGGTCTAGTCTACCGCTCTGATCCAAATCTTTAATCAATTGTGCAATGGGAGCATCAATCATTTTCTTCATATCCACCATACGCGTGTGCCCATTTTCATGGGTATCAAACCCCATAAAAGGAACGTATTCCGTAGTGACGCTGATAAATCTTGCCCCATGTTCCGTGAGCCGTCGGGCAAGAAGACATCCCAATCCAAACCTGCCGGTATTGTAGGTATCATAAACTTCCTTTGGTTCCTGACTAAGGTCGAATGCTTTTGCTTCCGGCGAATTGAGCAACATGTAGGCTTGCTCCATGGATCGTTTCAACGATTCCTTTTGATAATCAGTACCAAATTCAGCCACAGGGCTTTTGCTTATGAGGTCATTGTACAACTGATTGCGACGCTCAAATCGTGTAGCATCCATACCCACGGGAGGTCGTACACTTTCCAATCCCTGGCTTGGATCAGGTATAAAGAAAGGTCCATATTCATTGCCCAGGAAACCAGCGGTATGAAAAGCTTTTAACTCTTCCGCCTCACCCACGTCAAAGCGCTGTCCAATATCAATAAAGGCAGGTATCACCGGATTTTTCGGCCCCAATTCCTTAGCAATCCATGAACCGATATGCGGAGCGGCTACGGTTTGGGGTGGTTCATAGCATGTGTGCCAATGATACTGGTGCCTGGAGTGCAGGATGTGTCCCATATCTGCCGCCACATAGGACCGTATTAAGGTGCCTTTGTCCATTACGCTGCCAATAGACTGCAATCCCTCAGAAAACTGTATGCCATCCAACGCCGTAGGAAAAGAATTGAACGTGCTCAATACCCTGTTTCCTTCCATCCCTTTTTCAAAGGGTGTGTATTGCTTTGGGTCAAAGGTTTCCGTATGCGCCATGCCGCCAGCCATCCATAACAGTATAACCGTATCTGCAGTTGATTGGCGGATCGGAGATTTCGAAATGCATCCATTCAGCAAACTCGCCACAGGCGAACTTGCTGCCAATGCCGCAAGCGTTGCTGCACTTGAGGTCCTTATAAATTCCCTTCTATTCCAATCTGCCTTCATGATATACTAAATTTACGCAATTCGTCGGTTTCTGCCAGTCGTTAATATATCAACTGAAATTCTGGATGGAGGGCCATTGCCCAAATGAAGTCCTCCACAGCCCCTTCTGAAGGAGATTGCCCCAATGTTTTTAGGGCTATCGCTTCTTCTTCGGAAACGGGGAATCTGCCAAGCGTATTTCTATAAACCTCCTGTATGAGTTTATTCACATCCGGATATCTTTTACGCCACACTTCAGCAGCTCTTTTTATTGCCTCATTAAATTGGGTACCATTAGTAAGTTCAAGTGCCTGAAGCAGGTTAGCCTGTGAATTCCTGCTGGTGGAGACTGTTTCCCGGTTGGGTCTGCCCAGTGCCGTTTGAAACCGATCATTTTTCACCAGTGCGGCGCGTGCAAACGGAATATTAGTTTTGATTGATTTTGGTAGCAACGCATATACCATGAGACTATCAGGATATACAGGCTGCAATGACTGGCTTACTGCATCCACGAATTGCTCTGCTGTCAACCTCCTTCGCAACATTCCCGCAAACACATAATCTGGCGCAGTGATAAACGCCTCTTCCTTTATGCCAACAGAGGGCAGTTGATAGGTATCGGAAGTAAGAATCTTAAAGATGAGGATTTTAAGATCATATCCGGAATCCACAAAATCTGATGCAAGCCAGTCCAGCAGATCCTGGCTCCATGGTTCGTTGTCCATAACATCGACAGGTTCCACTATTCCCCGGCCCATTAACTGGCCCCATATACGGTTGACCACGGTCCGATACAGGCGCCCGTCTTTAGGTTGAATCAGAAAATCAGCCAATTGTTTCAACCGCTCTTCAGTTACTGCCCCCGAATCAATTTCGCCTAATTCCTGATATAAAATTCTTATACCAGCCTTTCTTCCGGTTGGCTTATCACATCTGTTTATTTCAAGCGTGGTATCCGCAAATATATTGGCAAAAGCATAAGCATCATCAAGTTTCCAGTCGCTGATAAAACTATCGTGACAAGAGGCGCATTTGATGTTCAGGCCAAGAAACACCTGCGCAACATTTTGTGCTGCCTGCATTTCAGTTCTCTGGCTGGCATTTATTGTACCCCTCCACTTAATACCACGAATGAAGCCTTCGGATTTCTTATTCGGGCTTATCAATTCCTTTACAAAAAGATTATAGGTCATATTATTTCGCAACGCGCTATATAACCATTCCGTTATGTCTGACCTTCCTCCTGTGATGTAACCTGTACCAGTGTAATCATTGCGCAAAGCATCATTCCAAAAAGTAAGCCAATGTTGTGCGTACGCATCGTTTCTATTCAACAACCTGCCCACCAGTTGTTCCCGCTTGTCTGCGTGGGGATCATCCATAAATGAAGTGATGGAATCCGGAGGCGGCAACAAACCAATAATATCAAGATATACTCTTCTGATATAGGTGCGATCGTCCACAGGACGGCCCCATTCTATTTTGTTCTTTTCAAAATATTCATTTACGAACCTATCCACCGGGCGTGTTCGCTTGCCGTTTGCGTCTGGCAGGATAGGCATTCGAGGTTCAAGTGCTGCTACACGGTACACACTTTTCTCGGGTCCGGTCGGCCACGGAGCGCCTTGCATAATCCAGAATTTAAGCAACGCAATCTCATCTTTAGAAAGACCTTTCCCTTTTTCCGGCATAGCATCCTTATGGCTCCGCGGCAATGAGATACGCCTGATCAACTCACTGTTATCAGGATTTCCGGGCACTATTACTGCACCATCTTCTCCGCCCTTCATGATAGATTCTTGGGAATCCAAACGCAGCTCTCCTTTTACCTTGGCCCTTCCATGGCACTTGTAACAATGGTGTGCAAAAATAGTGCGCACCTGCAGGTTAAGTTCCTGGATTTGATTTTCATTCAATTGACCATCACGCACTGCAACCTGAAAATCAATTTGACTAATATTCTGATCAGATTCATTGGATGGCAAGGCACTTGTCAGATAGTCTTCACCGTGCGTTAACATTGCACCATAGTGCCCTGCAAGCGTAACTGTAATTACCGTGACGGCAAGAAAAATCCTCTTTGCGTGAAAAGTATCTCTAAAATAAGATAGTGTCGTTAGGGAAGCCAGGACCATCGTTGCGATCCCGGTCCATTGATGCACAGGAAACAGTTCACTTCCATACTCCTCACTGTTCGACAACAGTAGCCCCAACACAACAGCCACAACGGCGGACAAGGCTCCAAGAAGAACCAATAGTTTTATCGCCGCATGAAAATCATCCCCTTTTCTTTTCCAACTTATGATTTCCAGAAGAAATGCCACCAAAAGTAAACTGATGGGGAAGTGAACGATCATCGGGTGTAATCTTCCCAGGAAGGTCCATAACCAAAAACTATTGCTATCAAGATCTTGTGCCCCCTGGGCGAGAACAGGAGTTACGGTGACCAATAGAAAAACCAGCAAGGAAGCGACCGGAATTTTCAATAGAAATATGATTTCGCAAAGATTTCCAAAAGCGCTGCTGCTCAACAAATTTCTTAGGGCCAGGTACTTTATTTTCGAAATCATGTTAGGTCGACATCTGCCCATATACGGTATTCAGTGCACATAGATAATGAGTATGCGTTAGAAAATGCAGGGAAAAGTTACAGTATTTCGTTTCTCAAAAAAAGAGCTAATTTCATTTGATCAAACCAAGGGCTAAGATCCTCCTTTGAGCAGTGGTTAAGAGGATACTCCTTACAACAGGCACGTATATAATCGGCTATCTGGTTAGGCCAAAGTCTTTACATTCTTGATGGTATTGGCATCACAATGATGGGCAAATGTCTTTTTCGGGAAATGAACTGTCTTTCAAAAGGTCTAAAATTTCCCAAAACCATTCTCTATCCCCTTCCAACATCAAGTAGCGTTGTTAGCTGACCCGTTTCCACCAATTCTTTTATCCGTTTAAAAATCAAGTTTCAGCTACGAATCGGTTACTTTATCGAAGCCGGCTTTTGGCATTGGTGGAAACAGTCAATCTTTAACCATTGGTTATAGCTGAGTCTTTAATTTTTTATTTTGGCAGCGTAGGAGGATCGTGATTTGCTTTTCCACACGGGGAGTGAGTATAAATTAAGCACTCAACCAATCCCCACATTTAAGGTCTTACGATTTCCCTTTGGTCTGCCGCAGTTTGACACTTTGTCAAGCGTCGAACTAGATTCAAATCAAAAATTAAAAATGATGAGGCGGACACTTGCTTTACTTCTGTTTGTAGTTTGCTTTTATGGTACATTCGCTACGGCTTACTATGTGGGTGGGCCTGGCGCATCGGACAACAATCCAGGTACGGCGTCACTACCATTTGCGACCATCCAAAAGGCTGCCAATGTGGCGGTAGCGGGCGATGTTGTAAATATACGTTCAGGCACCTACCGGGAAACTGTTGTGCCGGCAAATTCCGGAACCCAAGCAAACCCGATAATTTACCAAGCTGACAATGGCGCCCGCGTGATCATCAGTGGGCTTGAACCCATCAGTGAAACAGGATGGACTGTTCATAATGGCAGTATATATAAGAAGGCCATTACACTACCAGTAGACGGTTTTAATAAGGACACCTTCAGCAATACACAAATTCTGGCTAATCAGTTATTCAAAGACGGCGAACCTCAGATCGAAGCACGATGGCCGAAGATGAATAACTTTTCAGATATGCTTGATCGCTCTTCCTACAGAAGTATTACAAATTCTACCAGCAACACAATAACGGACGCCTCTATACCCCCAAACGTAACAGGTGCGCTTTGTTGGGTAGGAGGATGGTATGTAGCGCTCACCGGATATGTAACTGGTCAGGCAGGTAGCACCATAACTTGGAATCAACCACAACCCGATATTGCTAAAAGAAAGCGATTTTTTCTTACCGGAAAACTGAATTTACTTACTCAACAAAAGGAATTTCATTACGAAGCTGGAACCCTATACTTTTGGCAACAAGGAGGAGGATCCCCAACGGGGTTAGAGTACAAAGCGCGTAATTATGGATTTAATCTTAGAGCGAATTCATACATCACAGTAAACGGATTAGAGTTCATTGGATGCGATCCCGTGGTTGCTAGTACATCAAGCAATACTATAGTAATTGATAACATACGAGCATCATATCTTAATCATGCAATAAGGGTTAATTGGACTAACAGCGCAGAACTCTACGACGGATTGGCTTTAGTTTACTGGAATGCCCGACAAACTGGTATACGACTGCTTGGCCCTAATAGCATAATAAGAAATAGCGAACTAAACTGGGGAATACAAGCGGTATGGTTAGGTCAAAACGGTATAATGGACAACTGTCTCGCACAGGGATTTGGTATGGATGGAAACTATGGTTGCGGAGTTACACTATGGGATCACTCTTCTAATCAAAAGATACTGAACAATACCATGTACAACATGGGCAGGAGTTGTATGGATTGGGGTGCTTTGCTTCACGACAATAAATTCAATGTAGAAGTAGCGTACAACGATTGGTATGATTTTGAACGGCTTAGTGCTGATGCAGGAGCCTCGTATGCCGGAGGATATCAGAATACGGATGGTTCGGTGATGCACCACAACTGGATACACGACAGTAAAAATCTATGGTCAGGTACAGGCGAGCCCGAAGAAGGCGTAAATGCGGGAATCTATTGGGACATGGGTTCTGGATGGAGTACACTGCACCATAACGTAATCTGGAATTGTAATGGTAATGCGGTTTTTAGTAACCCCTGTTATGAAGGAATGAACCATGCCAAGTCAAATTTGTATAATAATACGTTTGTCGATAATTACAGTTCTGGAGGATTTTATGGCCCCGGAGGCAACCATTATATGCAGTCATACAAGAATGTATGTTCGTCGCCGCTGGATAAGATGAGAAATAATATATACGGAGATGAGATAATGGCTGCACAAAACTCAGTTCAGGTAGACAATGCTAACTCGGTCATGGAAAATACTAATCCTTCATATCTACAGTCCGGAACTGGAGGGTTACGCTACCGTATTTCCGCGTCATCCCCTGCTCGAAATCTAGGCGTACATATCCCGGGAATTACTGATGGATACCTGGAAAACGCCCCGGACGCTGGCGCTTATGAGTTTGGAGATCCAAATCCGTGGGTTCCGGGATACACCCCAGTGCCCGTTACAACCACACCTAATATTCCTCCCGTTGTGAGTATCACTAGTCCGGCCAACAATTCGTCGTTTACCGCAGGAACACCCATTACCATTTCAGCAAATGCCTCCGACGCGGATGGCTCGGTCTACAAGGTGGAATTCTTCTATGGAACTACAAAAGTGGGAGAAGATCTCAGCAGCCCATACAGTATTGTGTGGAACAATCCCCCAATAGGAACGAATCCTTTAACGGCCAAAGCTACTGACAACCAAAACCGCGTAACAACGTCTTCCCCTGTTACGATTACCGTAAACGGGAACGCTGCGCCTACTGCATCGATAACCGGTCCATCAAATAACGCTCAATTTACTGCCGGAATTCCCATAACCATTACAGCTACGGCCTCCGATGCCAATGGCTCTGTGACTAAAGTTGAATTCTTTAATGGCACAACTAAATTGGGAGAGGATCTCACCAGTCCGTACAATTTTGTTTGGAATAATGCTCCTGTTGGAACTCTTGCCTTGACTGTAAAAGCAACGGATAACGAAAACAGTGCGACGACTTCTGCTATCGTTACGATTAAAGTAAATGCGAAAACCCCACCCACGGTAGCGATAACAGGCCCATCAAACAATGCCCAATTCATATCTGGAACATCCGTTACCATTACAGCCACCGCCTCCGACGCAAATGGTTCCGTTACGAAAGTTGAATTCTTCAATGGCACAACCAAGCTGGGACAGGACCTTACTAGCCCATACAGTTTTGTATGGAATAATGCTCCAACCGGAACGCATGCCTTAACGGCCAAAGCTACCGACAACGAAAGCAATGCGACTACTTCTGCGATCGTTACAATAATTGTAAATGCAAACACCCCACCGACAGTAGCGATAACAGGTCCATCTAACAACTCCCAATTTATCACGGGGACTCCAGTTACCATCGCAGCTTCTGCCTCCGATCAGAATGGCTCCGTGACCAAAGTTGAATTCTTCAATGGAACAATTAAATTGGGGGAGGATCTTACTGCCCCATACAGTTTTGTATGGAAAAATGCTCCAGCTGGAAAGTATGCCATTACTGCTAAAGCTACTGACAACTTGAACACTGTTGCTGTATCAAAGCCAGCTACGATTACAATCGTGGTGAATACAGCACCAACAGTAACAATAACGGGACCTTCAGACAATGCCCAATTTACAGCCGGTGCCGCTATTACAATTGCGGCGACTGCTTCCGATGCAAATGGCTCCGTAACTAAAGTTGAATTCTTCAATGGAACAGCTAAGCTGGGAGAAGATCCTACTAGTCCCTATGGCTTCCTGTGGAACAATGTTCCAGTGGGAGATTATTCTATCACGGCGAAGGCAACCGATAATTTAGGGGCTGTTGGTACTTCGGCCGCCGTTTCAATACATGTAATTGCCGCCAATACTCCTCCTGTCGTAAGCATTACCAGTCCTTCCAATAATACTTCTTTTCTCGCTGGATCATCCATCACCATCAAGGCGAACGCTTCGGATCCCAATGGAGCGGTAAGCAAAGTGGAATTCTTCAGTGGCTCCACAAAATTAGGCGAAGACTTAACTAGCCCCTATCGTTTTGTCTGGAATAACGTCCCCGAAGGAAATTACTCCATCAAGGTAAAGGCAACTGATAATCTCAATGCAGTCACAAGTTCTAAATCTGTAAGCATTTCTATTGTAAGCCCCATTTCTCCAACTGCTTTTGCAGGTCCGGACGAGACGCTTTTGCTACCTGAAAATGAAGTTACCTTGCAGGGTTCAGGTACGGCTGCAGACGGTTCAACTGTCACCTATGAATGGGTCCAGTTATCTGGTCCCGATGTGGCAACGTTATCAAACACTGCTGCCCCCGAAGTTACGCTAACCAACCTGATAGCGGGTAAGTACGAATTTGAACTTACCGTTACGGACCAGAACGGGCTCACCGGTAAAGATCAAATACAAATTTCAGTAGTTGCCGAAGAAATCGCGATGAGCGAGATACCGCGCTACTTTTCCCCGAATGATGATGGCATCAATGATTTCTGGGAATGGCCGCAATCTGAAGTTTTCGACAATTCCTTATTAATGATCTTTAACCGGTTTGGTCAACAAATCTATGAGGCCATATCATATAAGAACAACTGGGACGGAAAAATGAACGGCAAAGCCTTACAGGAAGATGCTTATTACTATGTCATTAGGCTGCTTAATAACACAGACATAAAAGGTGCTGTTCGGATTATTCGTTGATCACTTAAAATCCTTCTCACTTCCCGGGCATCATGAAATCCTCCTTCAATACCAATTCCGTTGCTTCAAGCAGGTAGTCCGCCTGCGAGTGAGTAAAAACGATAGGAGGCTTCACTTTTATTACATTATTATAAGGGCCATCTGTGCTCATTAGAATTCCTTTGTCGCGCATACGGTTTGCGAAATATGAAGCTTCCTCCGTCGCCGGTCCTTTCGTTTCTCTATTCTTAACAAATTCGAATCCTATGAATAGACCGGGGCCCCGCACATCACCGATTACTTCATATTCTTTCATCAAATTTCGTAATCCTGATTTCAGGTAGTCTCCGATGATTTTTGCATTATGTTGCAGACCTTCATCTTTAATTACGCTTAGGACCTCCAGTCCGATAGCACAGGAAACCGGATTTCCGCCAAAAGTGTTAAAATATTCCATTCCATTCACAAAGGCATCTGCCACAGATTGCGTTGTTACAACAACACCCAATGGATGACCGTTTCCAATGGGCTTTCCAATCGTAACAATATCAGGAACTACCCCGTGTTCCATAAATGCCCAGAAGAAATCTCCCGCACGCCCACAGCCTGTCTGTACTTCATCTGCGATGCATACGCCTCCGGCCTTTCTGACATGCTGATAAGCTTCTTTTAAAAAATCCTTTGGCAACTCAACTTGCCCACCGCAGCTAATAACAGATTCAAATATCAAGGCAGCAGGTTTACGTCCAAGCTGATGAATGGAAGTGACCGCTCCCTGAACGTGCGATGCATATCTACTGCTTGCTTTTGGATCGTCATCGCGATACCTTCCGCGGTATACATCCGGAATTGGCACAACATGAACGCTGGGTGATACTCCTTTTCCGCCGACTCCATCAAACTTATAGGAACTGATTTCGATGCAGGCATTTGTGTTTCCATGATAACCGACTTCTGAAACGATCATATCCTTTTGGCCGGTATAATTTTTTGCGAGCCGCAAAGCCAATTCGTTTGCCTCACTTCCAGAGTTAACGATGTAGGCCACATTTAAGCCGGAGGGCATGGTTTCCAGAATGGCCTCAACAAACTTCACAATGTTCTCATGCAAATAACGCGTGTTGGTATTGAGTACGGCCATTTGACGCTGACCTGCACAAACAACACGCGGATGTTCATGCCCTACGTGCGCAACATTGTTAACCGTATCCAAATATCTGCGCCCGGTATCGTCCAGCATATAAGCACCGTGACCTCTCACCATCTTGATCGGATCGCGGTAGGAAATGCTCATGTTTTTTCCCAGGTGCTTTTTTCGATAGTCTACAATCTCTTCTTTCGACAACGAAGGTTGTTGCGCTGAACGCTTACCGGTCAAGAGTAGCCATGGATCCGGAGAAATGCTTTTCCATAATCCCCGCTCGTTTGCGCTGGCTACACCAGGAAAATCGCCGACCTTACCAAGCATATCCAGCACGATCTGGAAATGAAGATGCGGTGGCCAATTTCCATTTTCACTTCTATTTCCAATCCGCCCTATCACCTCTCCTTTTTTGAATGACTGGCCAACCGTAAATGACAAAAGCGAGTCGGTGGTAAGATGACCATATAGGGTATAAAAAATAAAATCGTTAGAAATCTTATGCTCCAGAATCAGGGTTGGACCATAGTCCCGATCAGCGTCATTATTTTTGGCGCTGTATAATGTTCCATCCAAGACAGCGACGACAGCTGTCTTTGGGGAGGCAAAAAAATCCATACCAATATGCACTGTTCGCCACGCTTGAGCATCGTTGCCAGGGAATGCAAAGGCATCAGTGCTGTAAAAAGCCCGAGGTTCGTCGTACCGGCCGATCGCTACGGAATCTCCTGTGTCTGCCATCAGCTGTGAGACTTTACGGTCAAACAAATTGGGGTCAAGTAAATTATTCATCGTGCCTGCATCCAGGCTTCCCACGCTAAGGTCAAGAAAGCGCGCATTTTCCGCACCTTCGACAGGGAAGGTTGCTTCATTGTGATTGGCAAGAACCCACGAAGTAAATTTCTGATTGTTGGGACAAGGTATAAGGCCACATGCATTTCGAAATGCATAATGCATCAGGTCCGAAGGGATGGCTCTAAGTTTATTAAGCAAATCCCATGCAGGCCCATCGCTTACTTGAAGGTAGATGTTTTCCGGATGCTCCTCAAGATTGAGTGCCGAGCAAGTTACGCTTATCAACAACCGTGCTGTAATCATGGGAAACAACACGGCTAACGCTTGCTCTTCGATCGGAAACTGATCGTGGTAACCTTTGACCACAGGAAGTGCTGCTTCCAACGGATTGTTCTTGTGCATCATCGCATATGCCAGGGCAATAGCCAATTCATTGATGGTGTTGGTATACACCGCATCGCCAAAGTCAATTACGCCTTCTACTGAAACGGTGTTTCCAATGCCACTTACAAGGACATTGTAATCGTTGATGTCATTATGATTTATGCCGTACCGTGTGGATGACAAAGCAGGCATAGCTTTTTCAAAAAGTGCGTAGAAGTAATCAAAGACTTCCCTTTTTTCACCCTTGAATTTTTCGGCGTGGTCATTTATCCAGGCAGCGCTTGAAGGATCCCACTTGATAAACCGGCGCGCCGCCTCATGGTCGAAGCCTGAAAGACCTCTGCTTACCTTACCACACATTTCACCAAGTCTATAGAGTAACGTCGGGGAATGTGGGTTTACTGTTGCCAACACCCTTCCGTCAATCCACGTGAGCAGGCGCATAAAGCGTGTGCTTCCGTCAATACTTAAGGTTACGATTTCTGCACCATCATGAGCGGGTACAAGGTTCTGGGTTTTCAGTCCGGCAGACGCCGAACGCAACCTTTTCATAATACTGTTTTGTAATTCCAACTGCGCCAGACTCTCTTGCGGATTAGCGATCTTCAAAATGTACGCTTTGCCGGCAGAATCTTGCAAATAAAAATTAAGATCAATTTCTCCATGCAATTTCTTCACTGATGCCTTGACGCCATAGTATTCCTTTGCAAGTTGTTCAGCATCTTTCTCTGCTATTTTCAGCATGCTTTTTTTATTATGATACAATATTCCTTAGCGGAATATTTGATAAAATTTATCTCAAATCTATTGCAGTGAATACGAGTTGCGAATACCCATCCCGCTCGTACAAAATGCCAATCTTACTTTTACTTATTTTAATGATATCAGAATATGCCGTATAATCATTTCTATTTCCATCAGTCGACTTGTCAACAGGAATCCTTTTTTCCCAGCTTCTGCCTTCATCAAAACTAATGTAAAGCGTAAGATTATCTCTTCGTGCTGCATCGGCCGCGTTACAGAACGCCAGCACATTCTTCCCCTTCCATTTTCCAAGTGAAAGAATACTGGCCTGGCAAACCGGATCAGGCAGGCTACTATCAAAGTAGGATGTATCCCATTGAACGCCCCCGCTGTTGCTAATAGAAACGATACGCGCCCGAATATCGCCTCGCTGATTCCGGGAGTTCATCATAAGTCTGCCCTCCGAAAGTTCCGTTGCCATAGATTCATTTGACCCGGGGATTTCCACACTTTCTCCAAGATGAAAAGTTCTTCCATGATCATCTGTAAAATATCCATGGGCTGCATAATCCCTATATTCCGGTTGCGGGTCCCCCGCGGAATGATTAGCGGCAACAAATATCCTTCCGCGGAACTTGCCAGACTCAAACTGCATGGCATGTCCCGGCGTATTGGCATAGCTTCGCCAGTCTTCTGAAAAGCGATATTCGGAATTTATTTGAGGCTGATTTGGGCGGTGAACCTGTGCCGTTATATTTACCGGATCTGACCAGGAAAGGCCATTGTCGGTTGATGTCTTGTACCATACCTCACGAAGGCCAATTCCTTTTCTTATTTCATTTTCATGATTATTGCCAGTATTGTAAAATAAAAAAATTCTTCCGCCTGGGTAATTCGGATCAGCCTGATCGACTACGGGCGCAGGATTGCCCGCCTGCAGGGAGTCGTAATCCACTATGGTTTGTAGCAAACTCCAGGTGTTTCCATCGTCTGCGCTGCTTTTCATGACGATATTAATGTCACCAAAATCGCTACCACCGCTGACACGGCCCTCACAAAAGGCAAGCAAAATCCCATTGGACAACTTGATCATAGCCGGGATACGGTAAACTTTATGACCTTCGGTTCCGGAGGCAAAAACAATTGTCCTGTTTTGTGCGATCGAGAAGTCCAAAGGCCAGAAAATTACAAGCAGTATTAGTCCGACAGTCTTCATTGAATACATTATTGAATTTTCTCTGCCAGATGGGTACTACTCAGGTCAAATGATGTGAAAACCGGGCATCATCGCCTCCCCTATGGAAAACATCCAAGTCGAAAAGAAACGCGTTAAGTGGTCTACAAAAATGAATGCTCTTGCTATTCAACGAAGTTAGCAATGATGACCAGCTTTGCAAAAGCCCTCGAGAACAGATGGCGGTTAACGATAACATTTTTCTTGATGCCGCATGCTTATAATATTGATTTAGGGACAACACCCCTTAGCCACACTTTGAATCCTTTGCGCCATCCAGCTTCCTTATCCGGGTTAAAGGACAAAGTCGTATTCCATGCATTTTCAGGTTTCATATCTTGTTCCATAGCGCTGAACAATGCCCCTGCAATTTTTGCATCGTAAATTACAGCCACACATTCTGTATTTAGATTGGCACTGCGCGGGTCTAAATTAAAAGTGCCGATGACTGCAATTTCCTTATCGATAACCATGGACTTGGCATGCAGGCCGAAGATTGGAGCATAGTCTATTTCCTTTTGAAGTGCTCCTGTCATCACTTTATAACGAATGGCTGCATTGGGTTTAAATTCATAAATGTTTACGCCGATATTCAGCAGCGCTTCTCGCTCGCGCCGGTAACCACTGAAGGCCTCCAAATTGTCTGTGGATGCCAAACTGTTAGTTAAAATCTTAACCATAACACCCTTTCTTACTGCTTCACTAAAAAGGAGCCTACTGCTGTCCGTGGTAATTAAATAGGGGGACTGAATGCATATGGACACTTTGGCATTTCTAATGAGGCTAATAAGTGCATCCGTACAAACGCCTCCACCAGCAAGACCTTCTTCACCATCATTCTTACCCGGAATATCTGAGATAAACGAAACACTATCCACCCATACCAAATCTCCTGAGGCTTGAATCCGGTCAAAAGCAATGGGAACCGATCTAATCTTATCACGCACCTGAGGCCAAAAATTACTGGGATTGCATGCATACTGATGAACGTATTCGAATTTCTTTTCTGTTTCAGATTCAAGCTGCTCAGTACGGACAATACTGGCAATAGGAACACTTAGCGAACTGTTCCAAAATCGATTGAATGAGTTCTCAACTTCCTTCGAAGCCTTCCCGATAAGCAGAACGTCTCTGTCTCTGAAGTTATATTCATGGTCGTAATCGAAATATTCATCGGCTATATTCCTCCCTCCGGTAATGACAACCTTACCATCAACAATACACGTTTTATTGTGCATGCGTTGATTGAAACCCCGAAAATTGGTAGCCACACTATACAGTTTTTCAGGCAGATTCTTGCCAATATTGGCCGTAGGATTATAGATCCTTATAGACAAATTGGGATGTGCATCAAGGGCTAACAACTCATCGGCGTCAGCTTCAACCATGACATCGTCTATCAGAATACGAACCTTTACACCTCTTTCAGCTGCGCGAAGCAAATAATCCACTGCTATCAAACCAACGTTATCAGGTGAAAATATGAAATATTGAATATCTATTGTTTCTTCAGCCGACTCGCAGAGCCATGCCCGGGCGATCATGGCGTTGTCACCTTCCTCCAACGAATAGACTCCGGTTTTGGACGTGGAGAGATCCGAAAACGGTGCCAATTGGTCCGCAAGTCCGTGGGGACCATCAAAATGTATCTGGGCACAAAAGTCCTCGTCTATGGGTGGATACACACTCTCCTTTGATGAACAGGTGGACTCAAACATGACCAATGTTATCAGCGCCCATCGTAGCATCAAACGATTTCCACACAGAATCTTTTTGTCGTATGCATTGACTTTTGCCACTTCCCTGTTAGTCATAGCGCTCACAATTATTTGACCAAAACTTCTCTTTGTAAAAAGCCTTACAAAGTACAAAATAAAAGTCGAAGATGCCCGCGGCGTATACTCTGAGGTACGGACAGGAGTATGAGAAATAAGACCAGACCGAATGTCAATGCATTAAGATCTCACAAGTAGAATGCTATGCACCGTGTAGCCTCGCAAAAAATACTGCGATGGGCCAGACACGTCCAGGATGTATATATTTGAAATATCACAGCCGAAGGCTCCCCAGACCGCAGGCCTATAGAACATTCTGCCATAATAAATCCGAAGCGCTAGTACTTACAGCTTTAATCCAAGTGGCTATGCAAATTGTACTGATGCGCAAAGACTTGGACCGAGAAGAAAAGATGAATGGAGGCATAAGAGTGCATAATCTTGGAAAACAAACCTTTGGGCGAGTATTAAATTAATTCACCGATTTTACTGAAAAGCAGAATCTCTTTTGTAATTTAGTCATCAATGGAGAATGTAACCATGAGCTGCCTGGACGAATTGAGACTTAATAGTAGACTCAAAACAGTTATCCAATGAAACTTCTAGTAGAAAACCGCGACGATGGTCTTTACTTATTCTTCTGGCGAAACAATTTTATTAAGGTGGATGAAGTTAGTCAGGATGAAATTATCAAAGCCATTAAGTCAACATACAATACCTCCGTTATTGAGCCTTACCACTACTACGTCATAAAATTTGATGGTCTTGTCAGAGTTAAGTATGAGTATCACAACTTGTATATTAAGAATGACAAACTAAATGAGGAATGGATTGTGGACACAAAAGAGCAGTGGGATAAGCGCATTTTGACCAGCAGGAAAAGAAAGCTGGCTGTATTGATCCCGTCTGTTACCTCCAGTGCCCAGGACAACTACGCGAAGTTGAGCCCCCAGTACATTTCAAAGTAGTACCCGATTACAAACTACAGTAAAGTAACACTTCGGTAGCGAAGAACCGGTAAAGACCCTAATTCTCCTGGTCAACACCTCACAGATACTATCGAATTCAGACGCAAATGCGCCAATAAATGGAAATGCAAAGTCCACTATACGGCAGCCTCCGCCACAATGGACCTAGGAAGATTGTACATGCATTTTTAGTCGTTGGGTGGTTTACCCAATATTTTTATCTTTGCGACCATTATTTTGGTCCCGTAGTTCAATGGATAGAATAGGAGTTTCCTAAACTTTTGATGCAGGTTCGATTCCTGTCGGGACTACTCACAGCAAATTAATTATCAAACGCCTAGATTCAGCCATGAGCTTGACTGGCTGGGCCACATCCAGTTTCTAAAACAAACCCGGTTTGGCGTCGCCACAGCAAAAAAAAACCAACTCAAAAAAGTTGGTTTTTTTGCAGGTAATATCCGGCTACAGATCCCCTTCCACAGTTACAGAGATAGATTTACTCCAATCTTTACCATAGGATGCATGCACCCCATTGGCAAACTGCAATGTAAGGGTATGCTCACCAGGACTTAGCGCGAGAGTATCTGCCGTTTGTCCTTTTCCAAAATGGATATGTGTTGCGTCGGCAGGCACGGTCTCACCTTCCGCTACATAACTACCATCAATAATAAGGTGATGATGACCCTTGCCTTCATTGACTGCGCCGGCTGGTTCTATCTCCATCCCGCTTACACCCATGTTGATAATAACTGGCGACTTTACAACGTCGCCGTCCTTAAGGTCCACAAAGTAAACACCGGAATTAGTCTCTGGCGCAAGGGCCGTTGCTGACTCATCGGTTACAGCATCACTAGAGTCCTCGCTAGCCTCCTTGTTGGAAGGCGAACAGGATATCATTAAAATCAATGCCAGGAAGATGGTGAAATTTCTCAAGTTCATGTTTGTTGTATTTAAAGTTGAATTGTGTGGGTATGGTGTCGGCCAAATAACCTCGATTCGGAATTGATTATCACTATCCCAATGGGTATCCGGATTCTTACGAAGAGGCAAACGCCTAAATTCTGACGAAATATACGACAAATATGATCCACGCATAGAGACTATGATTGGCAAAAGGTGATGAGCATGGATGGGTGGTGGATTTGTAACATCAAATAATCCCAATCCGCGACATTGATATCCACTATTCCGGGTGGGTTGTATGGTCATCCTGAGTACCGGGACCAGTTATACTTTAGCTTTCAATTCACACTCGCATGCACTGCCTATGCTTCTTTCAGCGGTTCTCGATGACCAACCCAGGTAAATCGCCTGCTTACAAATTCCGGATTCGTGAAGGATGCATTCCCGGCAGGATTTCCGCCTGTTACATGAAAATCAGAAAATGCCGCGTTTTGATTCATATAAATACTTCCAGTCAGGTTAAAGGATACCGGTGTGCATGCCAACGCCATGGCATCGGCAATCTGTTCGCGAACTGAATGATCAGTTGTATACGCCCCGCATGATATCGCCCCGCGACTTATCGCCAACGCTTGTGCCAAAGCCAGCGATTCGGCAGTATTTTTTGTTTTAATGAGCAGTGCAATAGGCCCGAAAAGTTCTGCTCCAAATAATTCCTCTTTTGAGGCATCAATTTCCAATACGACAGGCGTAGCGAGGCGGGCATTCTTAAACATGGGATTATCAAACACCCGTGACTTAAGCCATACTTTTGCTTGAAGCTTTTCAACGTCCACGATGCGATCGCACGTTTTTTTGTTCTGAATGGCGCCCAATACGTAAGGTCCCGCTTTCGGATTGTCTACAAGGCTGTTGATATTATCCACTAACTTCTGTGCAAATTCGTCAAACGTGATGATGCCCGATGGGGTCTTAATACCAGCTTCGGGGATGTAAAAATTTTGAGGTGCCGTGCACATCTGGCCACTGTAAAGGTTGATGGAGAATGCCAGATTGGCTGCCACTTTATCTGCATCTTCCACGGAGTCCAGGATAACGGAGTTCACACCAGTCTTCTCCGTGAAAACAGTTTTACCAGGAATCGATTCAAGATAATTTCCAAAAGCAGCATTGCCTGTAAAGTCAATCAACTTCACAACTGGATGTTCTGCAAGTTCTTTCGTGATCATATTCTCCGCAGTATCAGCTGCAAGCTGGCATGCATCCGGATCAAGTTGGTTTTCGCTCAAAACCTTTCGGATTTCAGAAACATATACGGCAATCGGTAAAATCGCACCCGGGTGTGGTTTGACAATCACAGAATTTCCGGTGATCAGACTTCCATAAATCGCCGCTGTTGAATTCCAGGTGGGAAAAGTAGAGCAACCTATGACTACTGAAATGCCTTTTGGTACAGGAAGCCATTGTTTGCCCAGCTTAATAGTGTACTTCCCCATAGGTTTTTCCCATACCGCTTTTGCGGGGAATCGTTGTAACTCTTCGTACCCTGCCGCGATAGCTTCCAGCGCCCGGTCTGCCGCATGGGGACCTGAAGCCTGAAAGGCCATCATATAACCCTGGCCAGTGGTGTGCATCGTGGCATATGCGATTTCAAAGAATCTGCCCTTTATGCGTTCCAGTGATTCCATCAAAATACCGGCACGTGCCTTCAGTCCAATTTTACGCCAGCCATGAAAGGCCTTGCCAGATCGTGCGATCAGTATTTCAGCCGAAAGCGATGGATAACTTACCCCAAGCGCATCCTGCGTATACGGACTTTCCTCCCGACCTATCCAATGCTCCGCACCTGCCTGATTCAGTTCGTCAAATCTTTTGCCTAGCAACGCCTGGAATTTTTCCTTTCCATCGCTGTCAGCTGATTCACCATAAACGGCAGGTGATGGGTTTTCGGGAAAAGCTGCATAAAATGTTCGCGCATGCAATGCGGCTATCGCGTCATTGATTGTCGCTTCATGTTTTTCGAAAAGGCTCATGGTGGACTTTGTTTTAATGATAGTATGTAACCGCTGCAGCTTTAGCCTGCAAGCAATGGGCTTGAACCTTGCGGCTTAATGCCTTTTTAATTCTGCGCGCCGAAAACCTTCTTCAACAGTTCAGTAGTCCGCGCCAGGGGATCCTGCCGGATATTCCTTTCTTCTTTTGCTATCATGGTGAATAATCCCTCGATGGCTTTATCCGTAGCGTAATCATCCAGATTTGGATTTACATCATCCACCAGCGGAATCTTATTGTAAGTATTCACAATATCGCCATAGTATCTTGTGGCGTTTACTTTCTTCAGCGAGTTTTGAATGACCGGTTGAAATTTCTCTTTCAGTTGAGCTGATGTTGTACGCTTGAGATATTGTGTCGCCGCATCCGGTTGTCCCTTTAGAATTCCCCAGGCATCCTGAATGGTCATTGATTTAATGGCTGTAATAAAGATTGGCTTGGCTTCCTTGGCCGCGTCTTCTGCACCACGATTAAGTGTCATTACAAACTTATCAACCTCATTACCAAGCCCTATTTGCCGAAGCTTATCCTCGACCTTCTTCACTTCCGGGGGAAAAGGTATTTTGATTTCCGGGTTCATGAAGTAACCATCAACTTGCGAGGCCAGATCGGAGCCTGTAGAGATGCCTTTTATCAGGGCTTCTTTCAGACCCTCGGCAACTTCGGCTGTCGTCAACGGGCCTTCTGCGCCCAGCGCTTTGTTGACATCACCCATAGTCTGATTAATTTGGGCTGTAGTGCACGCTCCCAATACGGCAGCAAGCGCTAGAATAATATTCCTCATGGCTATTCTTGTCTAGGTACCAAAGGTATAAAAAACTCTGAAGGCAAATTTCCATCACGTCGCGTAATAATCGGCAATGCGAGGCGCAACGTACTATATTTTGGTGACCATTTCGGCGGTTATTTCACCAATATTTTTACACCCTGCGAGAGCCATCGTCAGTTCAAATTCAGTCATAAAGTTACTAATCACTTCACTCACGCCCTGCTGGCCTGCTATCGCCAAACCATAAACATACGGTCTGCCTATACACACCGCTTTGGCTCCCAGCGCCAAGGCCTTAAATGCATCAGCCCCGCCACGAACTCCACTATCCAATATAACGGGAACCTTTCCCCCTACTGCATCAACAATAGGTGGTAATGCTTCAAAAGAGGAAATCGAACCATCCACCTGACGACCACCATGATTGGAAACATAAATCCCATCCATGCCCGCATCCAGTGCCCTGCGGGCGTCGTCCGGATGCAAAATTCCTTTTAGAACAATAGGTAGTTTCGTTTGCGCCCGAAGGAATTTCAAATCTCCCCACGTTGTGCGCGGATTCGTATACGTTGACACAAATTTACGAACCGCACTTATGGGCCTTCCCGATTTCAACTTCTTTAAAAATCCTTTCCCGGGATAATTGTTTATGATTGAGATCAACCCCCTGATGGTTTTGATGTTTACGCCTGAATTGGCAACCGAAAGTTGATCAGGCTCATCCATCATTTTTTGAAAAACAGGATCTGATGTGTATTGCGCGATCCCTTTACCCTCCAAAAAGGGCAGGTAAGCGAGGTCCAAATCACGCGGCCTCCAACCCAGCAGGGGAGTGTCTAACGTAACGGCAATTGCTGAGCAACCGCACTGTTCTGCACGATGTATAAAACTGGCTACCAATTCATTCGATTTACTCCAATACAGCTGAAACCAGCGTGGACTATCGCCCATCACTTCTGCACATGCCTCCATTGGATAAGAAGCTTGATTTGAAAAAATGTAAGGAACACCACATGCTGCCGCAGCTCGCGCTACAGCTACATCTGCCTCTGGATTGGCCATTTTCAATACACCGACCGGGGCGAGGAGAAACGGAGAAGGTAACTTCTGACCAAATAAATCTACTTGTGTATCACACACCCCTACATCACAAAGCATGCGCGGAACTATTTTGCATTTTTCAAACGCTTCCCGGTTCGCGCGAACGGTGCTTTCATTGCCTGCCCCTCCGGCGATATAGGCAAAAGCCTGCTGGTTTATGTGCGCGCCCGCCAAAGCTTCAAGTTTGGGAAAATCAATTTTCGTTGCCGGTCGAATTCCAGCAAAGCCTTTAGCGTATATACTACGTTGCCAGTCGGTTGGTGAGAAATTCATATCACTATATTTCCCCTAAAGTAAGCCAAATCAAATGCATCAAAAAACACAAACGCATCAAAAGCTGCAACGATTCTGCAGTTGACACATATCCATCGTTCTAATAAGAAATTTCCGTTTAGAAAATATAGAGAGAATCTCAATCTTCCTGGATACTTTTGTGGTCAGCGACTTCCTGAAAGAAGCCTTATCGGAATATTGTATAACAATCAACTAGTCTAATACCTTAACATGAGAGCGGTCACTGCAGAACTATTGACAATAGGAGACGAAATTCTTTACGGTCAAATCATAGATACAAATTCGCAATGGATGGGCGTCAACCTGAGTGATGCCGGGATCAGGGTAATCCGGAAAACCGCCGTTGGCGATGTAGAGGAAGATATTCTGAATGCTTTTTCAGAGGCGGAGAGTCGGGCGGATATTGTGCTCATCACGGGTGGGCTTGGCCCCACAAACGACGACCTTACAAAACCATGTTTGGTAAAATACTTCAATTGCGCTTTAAAAATTAACGAAGAAGCATTATCTGAAGTAACTGCATTTTTCAAAAGCCGCGGAAGGGAATTGACGGAAATAAACCGACAACAAGCTGCATTGCCAACGTGCTGTGAGAAAATCACCAATGCAGTCGGCACCGCTCCGGGTATGTGGTTCCATCGCCATGGAAAGGTCTTTGTGTCTATGCCTGGCGTACCGCACGAAATGAAGCGCATGATGAGTGACCTGGTTCTGCCTAAACTGAAGGCAACATTCAATACGCCTGTGATCCATCATAAAGTGATCAGGACCATAGGTATCGGTGAATCCTTTTTAGCGGACAAGATTGCAGATTGGGAGCGTTCGTTGCCCGGGCATATCAAGTTGGCGTATTTACCCAGCCTGGGTGAGGTGAAATTAAGGTTAACGGCACACGGAGATTCAAAGGAAATACTCGAAGTCGAAACAAATGATCAGGTAATAAAACTTGAGTCAATTGTTGGCGAATATATTTATGGACACGGTAATGGACCAATGGAAGTTGTCATTGGAAAAACCCTTCTCGAAAAAAATCTTACCCTTTCGATAGCAGAAAGCTGTACTGGAGGATACCTTTCTCATCTGATTACCAGCGTACCCGGAAGCTCTGGATATTTTATGGGAAGCATTATTCCCTATGCCAATGAAATGAAGGTGCGGCAACTGGGTGTCAGACCCGAAATATTGGATCAATTTGGCGCAGTCAGCAAAGAGACAATTATCGAAATGGCCAATCTGGTGCGCTCCAAATTCAATACTGATATTGGCGTCGCCACCAGTGGAATTGCCGGGCCGGGAGGCGCAACACTGGAAAAACCTGTCGGCACCGTTTGGATTGCATACGCCGATAGGCATCAAACTGTAACGAAGAAACTTCAACTTTCAACCGATCGGTCGATCAATATTAAATTGGCTTCCATTTCCGCATTGAATTTGATACGGTTGAGTTTACCAAAGGATGCGGTGTTGACCTCTTCAAGCATGGCCTGATTGAAATATCCTCACTGCAAAGCGATTGAACTCAATGGCAAAGCACACGTCGAGCACAATTAAAATCCCCTGTAGACAAATTGCCCGGGCCAAAGTAAATTAAACATTGGGCAATTGTATCATCTGGGTTCAGCGGCCTATTCTGACATCATGGGCCTGTATTTCTTGCCTTTCCAACGTTAGCGTAACGCATTAAAAATATTACCTTTACATGTTGAAAATAATTTCGCATGGCGCTAGTTGAAGTAATCATGCCCAAAATGGGCGAAAGCATCGTTGAAGCTACTATTTTATCATGGCTGAAAAAGCCAGGAGATAAAATTGAGCTCGAAGAGTCTTTGTTGGAAGTTGCTACGGACAAAGTTGACACAGAGATACCTTCTCCGCATGCCGGCGTGTTAAAAGAAATTTTAGCCAAAGATGGTGAACTCATAAAAGTTGGCGCACCCATCGCCATACTTGAAGCGGAGGCTGAAGCTGTAATATTACCGTCAGAACCTGACGCGAAATCAAAATCAGGCAATGACAACTTGACCACTCATGAAAAAGACAAGACAATTAACCAGACAAACGGACAAGATCTTGCGGTCATGGATTTCAAGTCAACTTCCAAGTTCTATTCCCCACTGGTAAAAAACATTGCGAAGGAAGAGCGTATTACAGTAGCTGAACTAGAAACTATTACAGGCTCTGGCGCCGAAGGACGTGTTACCAAAAAAGACATTCTACAATTTGTCACAGATCGGAACCAGGGATCAACAATCCAGGCTGACCAGCCCGCGAAAAGATCAGCGGGTTCCGTAACTCCCCTGGTTTCAGCCTCCATTCAGGCAGGTGATGAGATCATTCAAATGGATCGGATGCGGAAAATGATCGCCGAACGGATGGTTGATTCAAAACGCATTGCTCCTCACGTAACTTCTTTTGTTGAGGCCGACGTCAGTAATATAGTGTCCTGGAGAAACAAAGTGAAGAACGAATTCCAGAAACGTGAAGGTGATGCGCTGACATTTACGCCCATCTTTGTTGAAGCCGTCGCCTTATCAATCAGGGACTACCCAATGGTAAATATCCAGGTAGACGGTGATAAGATTATCAGGAAAAAAGATATCAATATTGGCATCGCTGTCGCGCTGCCAAGTGGCAACCTTATCGTTCCCGTTATCCGGAATGCTGATCAGCTAAACATTGGCGGACTTGCCAAAATGGTGAACGACCTGGTAAAACGGGCGCGCAATAACAAACTCAAACCTGATGACCTGGCGGGGGGAACTTTTACCATCTCCAACGTTGGTACTTTCGGCAATGTTATGGGGACGCCGATTATTATGCAACCACAGGTAGGTATTATTGCCATCGGCGCCATTCAGAAGAAACCATCTGTTATTGAAACTCCCCAGGGTGATGCGATTGCTATCCGCCATAAAATGTTCCTCTCCCACTCGTATGATCATCGCGTTGTTGATGGCGCATTGGGTGGTAGCTTGATCCGAAGAGTTGCGGATTATCTGGAGAAGTTTGATGTGAGCAGGGGAATTTAGTATTGCTTTCGATAACTTCTTAAAACCGCGGGTTTTTCTATTCTTGCGGATGTCACGGATTATGTCATTCAGCTGACCCCTTAAAACAACCAGCAAAATCAAGTAATGAAAAAATAGAGGCAATACGAAAGTTTCGGAATTCCCGACAACTATTTGAAAATCTTATCCAAAATTTTAGCTGAATTCAGACACATCGGAATGCCCGCACCCGGGTGAACGCTTCCGCCCACAAAATAAAGCCCTTTAACCTGTCTGCTGAAATTCGGATGTCTCAAAAAGGCGGACATTTTGCTATTCGAACTATTGCCAAATACTGCTCCAAACGCGCTCCAATAACGCGTACGGACATCCGGTGGCGTCATAATTTCCTCTGTAAGAATTCTTCCATCGAGTGAAATTGAAAGCATTCGATTAATTTTGGCTAGCACATTCTTTCGCGTGCGCTTTACGATCTCTTCCCAGTCCTGCCCCTGTTCGTTGGGCGCCGTGACGAGTATGAACCAATTTTCGCAGCCTTCCGGCGCATCCCCGGGTACTTGCTTTGAAGTTATGCAAATGTATACGGAAGGGTCATCACAAATTGTATTGCCGCTGAAAACTGCGTCATATTCTTCCCGCTCATTTTTCGCAAAGAGCATATTGTGCATACCCAACTGAGGATGTACACCCTGTACACCCCAATAAAAGCTTATGATGGAACTGGATTTTGGCTGATTTAACAGTCTTTTGGGTTTCTTAACACCGGGCAAAAGTTTATCGTATGTATAGTACACATCCATATTGCTTACTATCCGGTCATAGTTAATTTCTCTTCCTTTCACACGTACGCCAATGGCATTCTTATCCTTCATCAGAATTTCTTCAACAAACGAATTGAAGTGAAAAGTCACACCCATATCTTCAGCCAACTTCACCAAGGCTTTTACAATGGCATACATACCGTGCTCGGCTACATACGTCCCGTTTTTTACAACCAGATGTGGAATTAAGTTCAGCGTTGCAGGGGCGACCAGTGGGTTTGACCCAACATAAAGTGCGTATTTATTAAATAATTGGAGTAACCGTGGGTCGCGGAAGAATTTTCTGTTCCCCTCCTCCATCGTTTTAAATGCGTCGATCTTATTGAAATTGGCGAGACCAACTGCTACCCGTCTGGTGAAATAGTTCCGCACCAGATGAAGCGAATTCTCAATGAAGACTTCATTTATCAGGTTGTATTTATCTTCAACATCCCGCAAGAACCTGTAAAAATCGTCTTTAGAATCAATAGTTTTTTCTTCTACCTCTTGGGCAAACCGCTCAACATCAGAATACAGATGGATACACGTTCTGTCTTCAAAGAAATATTTGAAGGCCGTATCAAGGCGAGAATACTGAAAGTAATCGCGGGGGTTTTTTCCGGACAAGGTAAACAATTCATCAATCAGGTGCGGCATGGTGAACACAGATGGGCCTGTATCAAAACGAAACCCGCCTGAATAGCTCTCCCGAAGTTTGCCCCCTGGATAAGTATTCGTTTCAAATACATCGACCTTTAGTCCCTTTGCAGCCAACCGGATGGCTGCGGCTAACCCTCCAATACCAGAGCCAATAACTGCACACGTTTTCAACATTACAAACTTATTTCGCGAGCGCTAAGCATTAAAACTTACAGTGTTTTGAATTCGCCTCACCTTACCAAGTGCATAAATAAAGCACTAAAGAATAGTGATACCAAATTCAAACTGACTTTATCTCGCAATCACATCTACATTCCTTATTATTACTTTATTTTGACGACCTTAAATCCCGATTTATCCTATATGAATATACCGGAGAAAGCCGATATCAACCAAGCACTGCTGGCATTTTTGAAGACCACTATCGTGGAAAAGGATGTTGAAATATTGGCCCAAACACCCTTTAGGCAACTGGGTGTCGACTCGCTATCCATCATTGAACTGGTGCTCTTTATAGAACGGAGGTTTCAGGTGGTAATACCGGAAGATGAATTGACACCCGAAAACCTTAATTCTGTGGAATCTCTAACAGCTTGCACAGTTAGACACCTCCCGAAATGACAGCCCAAAACGAAAAAGTATACCTGACGGAAGGCGACTGTTTTATGCTGGCGCTTGAAAAAAAGCATATGCATCAAACCGGCATCTCCAATAATACATGCCGGTATTTGCTCACTGTTGACGGATATATAGCGCATGAGGAATTCCGGAAGAAGATCAACAACAACCATGACCTTACCTGGCTGGCTTCTTTGGTTCCGGAAAAAAGATTTCCCCTTTCGCTGCCACGATGGAAGGTATCGGCCCAAACCGCCGTTGTGCCGGTATGGATACATGAAAGCGAAGAATTTTTGCCCGCTGCCATCGTAGCGCGGAAGATTTCAATCGATGCCCCTCCCAGCCTCACGTTCGACATCATCTATCGGTCAAATGGTGACTCCACTTTGTTATTTTCCTGGCATCATTTACTCATGGACGGGCATGGTGCCATCCTTCTACTTAAGCAAATCGCAAAAGACATCGCCACCACATCACCCTATTTGTACGATCACGACAAACGCGCCCTTCTTGGATTGCGATCTTTCTGGCAAGCTGCTCGCGCTAAATTTTTTGTCGACCGGGTGTCAAAAAAACCGCTCAGCGGAATCATGGATCTCAACAGAAAGATCAACAAAACCCAAAAGATAAAGATTCTGAATTTCAGCAAAGACGAAACCATAAAAATGGATGAAATAGCACCCCGATTGGGTGCACAATTTGGAAGAAGTCCCTTTTACCTGGCCTGTGCAGCACGAACCGTCTGCGCTATACTAAAAAAAAGAGATATCAAGGTCCATGATTTCTGGATCCCTGTGCCCCGTAACCAACGCAAAATGGGAGCGAAGGGACCTGTCCTGGGTAATCATATCGCATTCCTCTTCTTCCGATTGAAAAGGGATGACCTAAATTCCTTTGCCGCATGCGTTAGCAGTATAAATGAACAAACAAAGAGTCAAATCCGCAGCGGCATGGCAAAAGCATACGACTTACTAACACGCTTTTTGCGAAGAACTCCACTGCCGTTGTATTACTTTTGGATCAAGGGACCAAAGGGGGGATCACTTGCAAGTTTCTTGTTTACCGTAGCAGCCGACCACCCGGAGGAGCTGTCCACGTTTGACGGCCATAAGGTAAAAGAGGCCCTGAGTATTCCTTCGAATATCTATCCCCCGGGTCTGACTTTCGCTTTCATGCACTCTCAAGGCTGTCTTCAGCTGATGGTTCTTTACTTTGAAGGTTTATTACAGGAGTCCGAAATAGAACATCTTGAAAAACAAATAAGACATGAGCTATTGACCGGCACTGAATTTAACGATGAAAACTATTAATACTGATCTTGTCGTAGTTGGTGGGGGCATCGCAGGCTTCGCAGCAGCCATTGGGGCAAGCGAGACTGGTTGTGAAGTTGTAATGATTGAAAAAAATAACCAGCTGGGTGGAAATGCCACCCTGGCCAACGTGGGAACAGTTTGCGGTGCATTCTACAGAAAACTAGATGAACAGCTGAATCCGGCAGGATATCACTTTACTGTATCTACGCTTTCACAGCTGTGCGATCTATCCAAAACCTCGCCTATTGTTCAAGCTGACGGATTGATCATGGTCCCATACGAATGGTCCATGCTTCACAAAATTATTCATCAGAAATTAGAGCGTCGCGCTGTGAAGTTACTAACCAGCGCAGCCCTTGCAGGTGCAGAAAAACAGGATAAGAACATTCAGCACTTAACAGTTTTACAGGAAGGCAAACCAATTCAAATTACGCCTATGGCGGTGATAGACTGTAGTGGGAATGGCATTGTATCACAACTACTGGGCCTGCAGATGTTGCAGGAGGAAACGTATCAGGCAGCATCGCAGATATTCCGCGTTCAAAACCTGGAAAGTCCTGGTGAATATCAACTCACAATGGCCATAAAAAGGGCAATTACCCGGTTGAGCCATGAAAACCGATGGGGTAAAAATCAGCAGTCCCTCAGCGTTGTTCCGGGTTCCTTGCGTGAAGACCACGTGGATTTAAAATTAACCCTGCCAGACTTAATTACCGACGACACCGCTTCCAACGACGCAATCAGAAGCCGGGCGCGCAAAAGAATTAACGAACTATTTCCCACGCTGAAACGCACAGTGGGTTACTTGTCTGCTTCGTCCATCCATTCCATTTACCCGCAGTTGGGGGTTCGTGTGATGCGTCGATCAAGAGGGAAGTATGTACTCACCGAAAAAGATGTGCTTACCGGAAAAAAATTTGATGATGCGATAGCGGTTGGAACCTGGCCCATTGAAGAATGGGGATATGATGGAAAAGTGACCCTTCGATTTTCTCATACCCCTGATGGATATGATATACCTGCTTCTTGCCTGAATTCTTCAGCGTTGGAAAATTTGTACTTTGCAGGTAAAAATATTTCGGCTTCCACGGCCGCCATCGGCAGCGCGCGGGTCATGGGCACCTGCCTGCAAACTGGATATGCTGCCGGAAGAATTGCCAGCGGGAGAACTTCGGTTCAACGGCAGGCCATAATTCAGGAATTGAACCGGGAATTATCTGAGAACAGGATATGAACATTTATAATACCCTGGTTACATCAGCTGCCACATGGCCAGATCGCGTTGCCATTGTGGATGCCTACGGCGAGTTTACTTTTGCAGCGCTGCTCCTGGAAACTGAAAAGCTCAAAGACAACTTACTTCACGCCGGATTAAAAAAAGATAATGCCATCGGGATTCTAACAGGAAATAACAGATATTTTCTGACGGCACTTTATGCCACGCTTGCTTGCCATGCCATTGCCATGCCGATCGGGTACCAGCAAACAGATGATGAAATAGAAAAAGCCATCGATGAAGCTAATCTTCATTTCATACTCCTGGAAAGATCTGAATCCGTTCGCGAAAGCCGGGGGCTCTCCATATCCATGCAGTATGATTCCTTGCTTCTTTACCAAACAGAGAGAAGTACACATCATCCTACTGTTGATTTCATACCCAATGCGGCAATAATGCGGTTTACCTCCGGAACTACTGGCACCGCAAAATGCGTAGTCCTTTCTCATCAATCTGTTTGGGACAGAATACAAGCAGCAAACCAAGGCCTACATTTATCTGACGCAGACCGGGTACTGTGGGTGCTGCCGATGGCCTATCACTTTATTGTTTCGATCATGCTGTACATACAGTATGGCGTTGGTATAATTGTTTGTGACGATTTTCTGGCGGATACCCTGGTTGAAAAAGCAAATGAATACAACGCAACGGTTCTTTACTGCGCTCCCCTTCACATCCGTTTGCTTGCAATGAACAAAAACACAACCGTCTTTTCTTCCATGAAAAAGGTTATCTCTACGACTACCGGGATAAGTCGAAGTATTTGTGAGATGTTCCATAAACGATATCACATTCCGGTGATCCAGGCTTTTGGAATTATCGAAGTAGGACTTCCCATTATCAACTCACAAGAATCCATCGATAATCCTGAGGCTGCAGGTCATCCACTGCCAGCATTTAAGGTCTCATTTTTAGACGAAAACTTCAACCCATTACCTGCTGGCAAAACAGGGTTGCTTGCAATCCAGGGACCCGGCATGTTTGATGGCTATCTGAAACCACGGGTTCGTGCTACCGATATCTTTAGAGGCGGCATGTTTATTACTGGCGACTATGCAGAACAAAATGCAGATGGACTCATCCTTATTCGTGGCCGCGCCAATTCGATGATCCATGTGTTGGGAAATAAAGTATTCCCTGACGAAGTGGAGGATATCTTACTGCAGTATCCTGGTGTTCTGCAAGCCCGAGTATTCGGTCAATTGCACCCCTTTCTGGGTGAGATTGTAGTCTCAGAGTTAGTCCTTCAAGACCAGCAGCCGTTCGACGCGGAAGATATCATAAACCACTGCAGAAAATACTTGTCATCATTTAAAGTCCCCCAGCGTGTTATCCTGGTTCAACATATTAACATGACCGGCAGCGGAAAAATAAAGCGTGCTTAATACGGGTATCCAAACGCTTCAAACGCAAATTTCCATCGGGCCCTGATCTCTTCCTTTACGTCCTCAGGGATGGTGGTATAGGTGTTCTTTTCATAATGCTCAGCGGCCTTCGTTTCCGCAGCAAATAAGGCACGGACATCCTCGAAGGATCCCAATTCAAGTTGCCGATAAACTTGCTCAAGGGCTTCCATCGGAGTGTTCACGAAATACTCATAGGGGAATTCAATAATTTGTTCAGAAGGGATAAGTGATTTTTCTGCCAGAAATTTTTTATACAAGGTCTCATAGCCGTACAAAACAAACTCATTCATGGCTTCGTTTTCAACCTGGTGCAATCCCAGAAAAGGCAGAATCTTTTCATACAGATTAACAGTTGATGAATAAACATCATAAGGATTTCTATATACATGAATAAACCGGGCATCGGGGAAAAGATTCATTAACTCTTTTATCCGGGCCGTGTTTGCAGGGCTTTTCAGGATAATGCTTTTGCCACCGTTCTGGTATACCAATTTCTTTACAAAGAACAAAAATGAACGCTTCCAGTGATTTACGATGTCAGGATGATTGGATGTAAATAACACATTTTCGTCAAAGGACTGACGAATCGATTGCGGAAAATAGTAACCATGAACAAATGAAGCCCGGCTGATATTTCCCATAGCAAATTCTTCCTCTAAAGGCATTGTTGCCCCAGCTTCTACGTTATCCTGTGGTCGCTTAGCAGGCATGGCGCTTTCCAACACAGCCCTGGAAATTTTTCCCAGGGTCAGAAAGGTATAAGGCGTCATTCCTTCAACAGTTGAGCACCAGGAAAAACCCGGATCCTTGCTCAACAGGTAATGAAGAAAGGTCGTGCCGCTCCTATAATGACCGATAATAAAGACTGGTCTTTTAATCTCTATTTTATTTATGGCTGCACGAAAACGATAGTACTCAAAACACTGGACAGGCGCGTTCAATATTGCGTTGACCGTAATAAGAAATACTTTGGGAACAGATCGCAATGAAATCCTGAACTTATTCTTCCATAGCAATAGAAGCCAATGATGAATAGCAATACCCCAGGCCGTATGGGTGACAATGTCTGGAAATCCTTTCTTTCGATATAGAATATTCATACTTACTGCCTGCTCACTTGTTTTGCATTGCTTTGAAAAATAACTTCACCGGGAAATTATAGAAAGAATCGATTTTTCCGTAATGTAGGTGTTTCGCCTTATGCTAATGTTCTGTATATCATTATTTTGACGATCAGCTCCGGAAAATATATAAAGATATGCAAAACTATTACCGGCTGTAACAAACAATACAACCCCGACCATGGATTGCTGTACATGAAAGCTATATTCCAACGCAAGGTATTTCCCTGGCTAAAAAGAGCATCTATAATGTTCCTGACCTTCCTTAACTATGTTGCTGCGGAGGGTCAGGTAACTACCATCGAGGGATATATACGCGAAAGGGGCAATAGAGAAGCAATTGTATATGCCCACATTTTTCTAAAAGATACCCATATTGGCGCGATCAGCGATACCGCGGGCTATTTTAAGCTCCAATTCAATTATAACGACCATAAGGTTGACACTTTAATAGTAACATACCTCAGCTATTCTAGCGAAAAGGTGGCCATCCTTCCGGGTAAAAACCAGCAATTGGAAATCTTGCTAAATCCCAAGTTCGAACAGCTGCAGGAAGTTGTTGCTTATGCAGGGGAAAACCCTGCCTGGGCAATACTTGATCTGATCCTCGCACAAAAAGAAAGAAACAATCCGGAGGCGAGAAGAAATTTCTACTGCGAAGAGTATTCCAAAATCAGATTTGACTTAAATCATTTCACCGATAACATAAAGCAAAATATTTTGCTGAGGCCTTTCGACTACATCTGGGAAAATACACGCACAACAGAAGATGGGATAAAGTACCTCCCCGTATTGTTAGTAGAGAAAAAGATTGATCATTACTACCAGCGTTCCCCGCGGGAAAAGCGTGACTATGTAAACGGTGTAAAAACCACAGGCCTGGCCGGGCCCAAGATCATGCAATTTGTGGAAGACCTCTATCTGTCACCCAATATCTATGATAACTATGCTGTGATTCTCGATAAGAATTTCCCAAGCCCAATAAACGACAATTATAAGAATCACTATGAGCACTATTTACTCGACAGCGCAGTTGAAGGTGGCCGCAAAATATATAAAATAGCTTTTGAGCCAAAGGTTAAACATGCGCTCGCATTCACAGGCGAAATGCTTGTGGACTCGGCTACTTATGGAATTCAGACTATTGATCTTCGGTTTGATATTATGGCAAACATAAATTTTGTCAGAAGTTACTACATAAAGCAAACGTATACTCAGGTTGATGGTGGTTATTGGATGCCCGAAGAATCAAACGTTATTGGAGATTTTACAGTGATTGAAAATTCTGCCGATCTCACTGGTTTTTTCGGCCGGAAGAACTCCTCCTACCAGAATTACCGTATAGACCAGACGATCGCCAAGCAGGTGTTCAAGGGATCTGAACGCATCATTCAATCCGATAGCGCCACTTCCCGAAACGATATCTATTGGCGGGAGAACCGGTTGACGGATTTTACGGAAGAAGACAACGGTATCTTCGAAATGGTAGCCCAGCTGGAGCGCGATCCCAAGTTCATATTCCGAAAAGACGCACTTGTCGCCATCGCAACCGGATACATCCCATTGAAAAAATTGGATATTGGTGATATCTACTCCTTCTACAGTTATAACGTAGTGGAGCATTCACGCCTGAAACTTGGGTTCAGGACAAGCAATAGGCTTAACTATCCTTTTAAAGCAGCCATGTATGGCGCATATGGAACGCTTGATGATAAATGGAAGTACGGTGTGAGCGCTGAAATAGGGGTTGGAAAACAGAAAAACAAGGCTATCCGATTTGGTGTATCGGCCCGCGACGATATAGAACAACTGGGAAGAAGCTTCAGTCAGATTGAGATAGACAATGTACTTACTTCGTTCATTCAATATGGCGACATCGCATCACGGAACTATGTGCGCGATCTTACAGTATACACTGAAAAGCTTTGGGGGTTAGGAACTGTTACCCGGTTTGAGTATTTCACAAATACCGTTGCACGCACGAACAACGAAAAATTCTATGCAATCAATGAAGGCGTGTTAACATCACCGGCGGATTACAATGCTACAGGCATTGGACTGACTTTCAAATACAGCTGGCAAAATGCGGACATTAGCGGCCGCGTGTATGATAACAACAAGAAGAATGTCTTTCGAAAATACCCCGAAATAACGCTGAAATGGAAGTGGGCGGATCAGGACGTGTTTGGTGGCAGTATCGATTATCATAAAATAAGCTTTAGCCTGCTTCAACGCGTACGGACGAAAAAATTGGGTTACCTGCAGTACTATATAGAGTCAGGGTTCACACACGGCACGGTTCCCTATCCTTACCTGAATATTCCCTTTGGCAATCAGCTGGTATTGAATGATGAGTTTTCGTTTAACCTGATGAATTTTCTTGAATTTGCTACCGATCGATTTCTCAACGTCCATGCTGAACAGCACCTGGAGGGCCTATTATTCAATCAGATTCCGCTGTTGAATAAACTAAAATGGCGCCTCTTTTGCTTTGGAAAAGCCTACTGGGGCGGCCTTTCAGACAAAAACGATCAATCGGTCTATTTATTCCCTGATAATTTGACGGCCCTAAAAAAAGGCTATTATGAAGCAGGATTTGGCATTGAAAACATTTTCAAAATTGCACGCATTGACTTCACCTGGCGGATGACGGAAGGCATAGGAAAGTATTACTATTTTTTGGTAAAGCCTTCATTCAAATTCTCGTTTTAGCGTAACATTGCGGAACCTATAGGAAGCCAAGTGCTTATTATCAAACTTAAGATATGAAATTCGGAACCAAAGCAGTGCATGCAGGCGTAGAGCCTGATCCAACCACCGGGGCCATAATGACCCCCATTTACCAAACAACTACATATGTACAGGAATCACCTGCCATGCACAAGGGATATGCCTATGCTCGAGGAGCGAACCCTACACGCAATGCGCTGCAAAATAGTCTGGCGGCACTGGAAAATGGAAAATTTGCCATTTGTTTTTCTTCCGGCATGGGTGCCACGGATGCAGTAATTAAATTACTTAGTCCTGGTGATGAAGTCATTACGAGCCATGACCTGTATGGTGGATCGTACAGAATGTTCAGGCATGTTTTTGAAAAATATGGCATAAAGTTTCATTTCGTTGACCTGACGAACACAGGTAACGTTGCGTCTCTCATCAACAACAACACAAAACTTTTCTGGCTGGAAACCCCAACCAATCCCTTGATGAACATTGTAGACATTCAGGCCTATGTAGAATTGGCCAGGGGGAAAAATATCCTTGTAGCAATAGACAATACTTTTGCCTCTCCTTTTCTGCAAAATCCACTTGATCTTGGCGCTGATATTGTTATGCATTCGGTTACAAAATACATCGGTGGACATTCTGATGTTATAATGGGCGCATTGGTTGTGAATAATGAGAAACTACACCAAAAATTACATTTTATCATGAACTCCTGCGGCGCTGTGCCCGGCCCGCAAGATTCATTTCTTGTACTTCGTGGCATTAAAACACTTCATCTAAGGATGGAGCGCCATTGTCTGAACGGAAGAAAAATCGCCGAATATTTAAAGGGACATCCAAAAGTTGGAAAAGTATATTGGCCCGGATTTCCTGATCATCCTAACCATGCTGTAGCGAAGAAGCAAATGAAGGACTTTGGAGGTATGATATCGTTCACCCTGCGTGATAACAGCATGAAAAAAGCAACCAAGCTGATGGAGAGTGTGAAGATATTCTCGCTTGCAGAATCCCTCGGTGGCGTGGAGTCCTTAATTAATCATCCTGCCTCCATGACGCATGCCAGTATTCCCAAAGAAGAGCGAATCAAAAGCGGCCTGGTTGATTCACTCATTCGACTAAGCATTGGTGTGGAAGATTTTGAAGATTTGACTGCTGATCTGGAGCAAGCATTGAAGAAAGTATAAAGTCTGGCAAAGTTTACTTCACGGATGTGCGATGATTCAATAAGGCGTAAATAGAAGTGATATTAGCCGGTCATTGGGCTAGGCTTGCATTCACCAAACCTTAATGCGCTAATTTCTCCCATGCATTAGAAAACCTTCGGGGATTTTCTATTTTAGGTGCAAATTTCCAGAATGAACAACAAAATTCTTAAGCAACTGTTCAGCCTGCCAGTCATTGTTTCAGCCTTGGGCTACTTCGTCGACATTTATGACCTTCTTCTATTTAGTATTGTCAGAAGACCCAGTCTGATTGGCATGGGCGTACCAGAAGACCAGCTATTTGCCCAGGGAGAATATTTACTGCAGGTGCAAATGACAGGATTGCTGATCGGGGGAATCATCTGGGGCATAATGGGCGATAAACGCGGAAGGCTTTCAGTTTTGTTTGGTTCCATCCTATTGTACTCCATTGCCAATATTGCTAACGGGTTTGCATCTACTGTGAATCAATATGCGCTAATGCGTTTCATTGCCGGCATCGGACTTGCAGGTGAGTTGGGTGCAGGGATTACCCTGGTCTCGGAAACACTGCCAACAAATCTTCGGGGTTATGCTACTGCAATTATTGCTACCGTAGGACTCATGGGTGCTATTTTGGCTAATTTCATTTCCAAAATTTTTGACTGGCAGATAGCCTTCTTTATCGGTGGCGGTCTTGGTCTGGTGCTGCTGCTGGCCCGTGTCAGCGTTTTTGAATCAGGGATATTCCTGCAGACGAAAGAAAAAACCATTCAGCGTGGTAATTTTTTCCAGTTGTTTACAAAGTGGAGCCGCTTCATTAAATTCATGGGCTGCATTTTTATTGGCTTACCCATATGGTATGCGGTAGGTATACTAATAACCTTTTCACCCGAATTTGCTAAAGAATTGCAGATCACTGGTACCGTGGTTGCCGGTGACGCGGTTATGTTCAGTTACATTGGCTTGGCGGTTGGAGACCTGTCGAGTGGCTTTGCAAGCCAGATATTCGGGTCGAGAAAAAAAATTGTGGCGATATATATTCTATTAACACTGGTCTGCATTATTTTTTTTCTATTTCTACCAATAAAAACAAGCGGCTTTTTTTACTTCGCATGTTTTGCAATTGGTGTAGGAATCGGGTATTGGGCATTATTCGTCACGATCGCGGCGGAACAGTTTGGAACGAATCTGCGTGCAACTGTGGCTACTACAGTTCCAAATCTAATACGTGGGACTGTAGTGCCTTTAACATTAGGCTTCAAGTTTCTCCGCGGCGAAATTGGAGTCATCAATGGCGCATTGATTATAGGCCTACTCACTATCTTTATTGCGTTTATTGCACTGCGCGTAATTGATGAAACTTATGGACGCGACTTAAACTTCGAAGAGCTTGATTAACACTATTAATTAAATGGTCTTGTGAAGGACTAATTTTAAACCGATCTTACCAGCAACAAAATCCACAGTGGCAAAGAAACCCATCATATTTTCTCTTCTAATTATTCTGGGTTCTTGCTGCGCTGTGGCCCAAAATAATTATCGAATTGACAGCCTGAAAAGAAGGCTGCTGGGTGCTGAAGGCAAAGAAAAATATGATTTGCTAAATGATTTGGGTTGGGAATATCGCTCGGCCTATCCGGATAGCACGGTTCTGTATGCACAAAAAGCTTATACCTTAGGTCAGGAACTAGCGCTTAATGTTGGGTTGGCTGAGCCCCTGAATTTTATCGGTGTAGCCTACAATTACAAAGGCGACCGGATAAAAGCCTATTACTACTACGAAAAAGCGCTTGATCTTGCTACCGTTCAGAACGACTCCCTGCAAAAAGCGTACTCGAGTAATAATTTGGGCAGGCTTTTTTTTGAACAAGGTATTCTCTCTCGCGCATATGATTATTTCATCCAGGCCCTCGATATTTTTGAAGATATCGATGACCTCTCTGGCTTGGCGTACACGTATCAAAGCCTGGCCAGGCTGTATACTTCACAAGGCGATAATGTCAAGGCTGAAAGTACATTACTAAAAGCAAATAACATTCGCATCAGTTTGGGTAACACACCTGATATTACCTCCGCCTTCGTTCAAACCGGAAAATTTTATCAGGAAAATAATCAGCATGAAAAAGCCCTTTTCTTTCTCCATCGGGCTGATTCTACTGCCAATTCTATTCATGATGAAATCAACCTGGCGGAAATCAAAACCTACATCGCCAAGAGCTATCTCTATCAAGGAATGTTACAGGAAGCACAAAACATATGTACACAGGGCCTTACTGTCATACTTCAAAAGAATAATGTAAGGATGCTCCCCCCTGCTTACCTTACCATGGGTCAGATTATGCTTGCGAAAAAAGACCTGCCGCAGGCCAGGAAGTATTTTAACATGGCGGCTACCCTATCGACAAAATCCAGAGACCTGACAACTACGATGGATGCATACTACTTCCTGTGGAAAGTATCTCAAAGAGAAGGCAATAGAGTAGCTGAATTACAAAATCATAACCAATACCTCATACTGAAAGACTCTACAAAAGATCTTAATCTTGCACGCCAGGTGGAACGTCTCCAATTTCAACTTGAAATTGAACGAAAGGATAAAGAAAATGAACTTTTAAAAGTCGATCAAGCTAGAACTGAAGCTACTATCAGGCAGCAGAGGCTTCAAAACATAATCCTCACTATCATTATTGGATTTGTCGGTTTGCTGGGTTTTTTACAGTGGCGCAGCAGCAACAAGCGTAAAGAGATAAATGAAAAACTCGGCCAGCAAAATCAGTTTATCCAAAATCAAAGACTGGAAATCGTAGCGCAAAATGAGAAACTTTTCAGGCGTAACCAGCAGCTTTCTGACACTAACCATGAAAAAGATACTTTGATGAGCATCGTGGCACATGACCTTAAGTCACCGCTTAACAGAATCAAGAGTATTGCCGACATAATGGAAATGGAAGGAGGACTTACGCAAGACCAGAAAGGCTATGTGCAAATGACGAAAGATGCAACACGCGCCGGACTTGATCTCATTAAAGACCTGCTGGATGTTCATACGCTGGAAGAGAATGTTCTGCCGAATTACACTGCCTTTAATATCAGCAAACTCCTACAGGAAAAAATGAATGCCTTTACCCCTGCCGCTGACGCTAAAAATATTCATCTGAACATTAGTCAATCGGAGGCAGAAGAAGTATTCCTTGATGCTGATTATGTAGGCCGCATTATGGACAATATGTTGTCGAACGCCATTAAATTTTCCAATAAAGACTCTGCTGTAGATGTTGCGTCAACGAAGTTAAACGGTATACTCCGGATTTCAATAAAGGACCAGGGACAAGGTTTTTCAGAAAAAGATAAGCAACAATTATTCAGGAAGTTTAAGAAACTAAGCGCCAGACCAACCGCCGGTGAATCCTCAAATGGCCTGGGATTGGCAATCGTAAAGACGCTGGTAGACCGTATGAATGGAAGCATCTCACTAATCTCAGAACAAGGCAAGGGAAGCGAGTTCGTCATTGAACTTCCCTTACGCTCAGCGAATTAGCATTTTTTTTTAAATCCTCGTTAAACGTTGCAATTGATTACTTGTCAAATAGACAAATCAAATCAATACTAAAATGAAAAAGATAACAGCTATTTTATCGTGCTTCGCTTTGGGCCTCGTGATAACAGTAAAGGCGCAGACTCAAGGTGTAGACCAACGACGGGCCAATCAACGTGAAAGGATTCATCAAGGTGTATTGAGCGGTGAACTTACGCGAAGAGAAACAGCGAATGCCGCTCACCACCAAGGACACATTCGCAGAGCTGAACGCAGGAGCAAAGCTGATGGTATCGTTACACGAAGAGAGCGCGCTCATCTGCACCATATGCAAAACAGGGCAAGTCGTGATCTCCGGAGAAACAAGCATGATGCCCAGGCACGGCGAAACGCTCACTAATCCAAAAAAAATAACGCCTCCAAACATGGCGTTATTTTGTATTACTAAACGATTGTCGCAATGCTATTTCTTACCCATAACGTAATACAAAATCGGCCCAAGGACGGGAAGTAGTATTACCGCAATAGTCCATAATATCTTTTTCTCGAAATCTTTGTTGCTACGAATAATATCAAGGAGGACTACGATATCGATGATCAGAATAATAAGCCAAAAGACCGTTGCCATAATTTTCTAGTTTGATTCCAGGATTTTTAAAGAGCCCGTCCAGCGCTAATTGATAATAATTTAGTCAAAAAACGAAGCTATCAGAATTCTCGTCGAAGCATTATTTAATGTGTGCAAAAACATTGGCTCGCACGAAGTAAACACAAATGCAGCATATAATGAATTTCTACGATCATTATGCCACCTATTTTTTATGGGAAGACATCCAGTAAAGTCACTTATTACCCAACCACCCAACCCTAGAATTAAATCCTTACAAAATGTATTTCTTTGAATTAGAATCAGGAAAATTACACTAATTTCATTCTTTACACCTAATCACTATCAGCTATGGAAGGTATGCTAAAGTCCGGAAGTCTCAAGAACAAAACCATTATCGTTACCGGGGGCGGAACGGGACTGGGTCGTTCGATGGGAAAATACTTTTTGGAACTGGGTGCCAACCTGGTGATAACCAGCCGGAAACTTGAGGTGTTGCAAAAGACAGCTGCGGAAATGATGGCAGAGACAGGCGGCAAAGTATTGGCCATCGCTTGCGACGTCCGAAAATACGAAGAGGTTGAAAACGTCATAAAAGCCACAGAAAAAGAATTCGGGCAGGTTCATGGCATATTAAACAATGCTGCCGGAAATTTTATCAGTCCGACAGAAAGGCTTTCGCACCGGGCATTTGATATTGTCGTCGATATTGTTCTAAAAGGCACCTATTACACAACCCTTGCGGCAGGTAAAAACTGGATCGCAAAAAAGCAGCCTGGCACTTTTCTTAATATCGTTACTACGTATGCGTGGACCGGCTCCGGCTACGTTGTTCCTTCAGCATGCAGCAAGGCCGGAGTCCTTGCATTAACCAGGTCGTTGGCAGTGGAGTGGGCGAAATACAACATTCGCAGCAATGCCATAGCCCCTGGACCATTTCCCACGGAAGGTGCATGGAGCAGGCTTTTGCCCGGGGACTTGGTCAAGAAATTTGACCCCGCGCAACGTATTCCGTTGAAACGAGTAGGCGAACACCAGGAACTGGCGAACCTTGCGGCATACCTGATGTCTGACTTTTCTGGTTACATCAATGGGGAAGTGATCACCATTGAT
>Ga0224505_10000040_pt1 | contig 97257 bp, 84 predicted proteins | sample SF_Jan12_sed_USG_FD_169102 | JGI IMG/M metagenome (GOLD analysis project Ga0224505, IMG submission 169102) | Sediment microbial communities from San Francisco Bay, California, United States - SF_Jan12_sed_USGS_4_1 | ecosystem: Environmental > Aquatic > Marine > Sediment | place: USA: California...
TACCTGAAAACATTTGAAAAAGTTTTTCCAGTCAATTTCAAAGTCGCATATTCGGCCGCAGCGATTCCGTCTCGAATAGCCCTGGAGAACAGAAACTGGACAAGCGCCGCCAGGCTGCAGTTTCCTTCCGTTGAAATTGACTGGAATGCTTTCCCATGGGAAAAATCCATTCTGCATTTCGCAAGGGCCATAGGATCTGTCCGCTCAGGGGATATACAATCATCAGAAAGTGAACTTGCCATACTGCGATCATTGCATCAAGAACTCCTGGATATGGGTGATGAATACAAAGCCAATCAGGTTCAGATTCAAATAAATGCTACGCAAGCATGGATCCATTTCGCGAATGACAAAAGTGAATACGCAGTTTCATTGATGAAAGAAGCTGCCAGAATGGAAAACAATACATCTAAACATCCGGTAACACCCGGTGAAGTTCTGCCTGCGGGAGAACTTCTGGGTGATCTCCTGTTGTCCATGGACAGGCCTGCAGAAGCTTTGAAAGAATACGAGTATGATTTGCAGCAACATCCAAACAGATTTAATGGCTTGTACGGAGCAGCCATTGCCGCGAAGGAAATCGGTGATAAGATGAAAGCCACGCACTATTTTGAGTTGCTGCTTTCACTAACTAAAAACTCAAACAGTGATAGACAGGAAATTAAGGAAGCAAGAGCCTATATTGGACAAATGCAATAGCTAAAATGATAACAAGGGGGCAAGTGTGATAAACACGCTTAGCCCTTAAACGTTCAATAAAAAGAATAATTACCAACTATAACATATGTTCACCATCGACGCACACCTTGACTTAAGTATGAACGCCATGGATTGGAACCGCGACCTGCGAAAGCCTGTTCATGAAATCAGAATCCGTGAAAAAGGTATGACGGACAAGCCTGACCGCGGCAATAACGTGGTGTGTTTTCCGGAGCTCAGAAAAGGAAATATTGGGCTCGTGGTAGCCACACAAATAGCGCGATATGTAGCCGCTGATAATCCTTTACCAGGCTGGAATTCTCCCCAACAGGCATGGGCACAAACGCAAGGGCAACTGGAATGGTATAAGGAAATGGAGCTGGAAGGTGAACTGGTCCAAATTAATTCGATCACTTCGCTGGAAGAACACATTGGGAAATGGATGGACGGAACTTCAAATGACAAAAAACCAATTGGCTATATCCTTAGCCTGGAAGGGGCAGATTCAATTGTGACACTGGCGCACCTCGAAAAAGCTTACGCTAAAGGACTTCGCGCACTTGGCCCGGCACACTATGGCCCGGGGAGATATGCCCAGGGTACCAATGCAACAGGAGGATTAGGTAAAGATGGTAAAGCGTTGCTGAAAGAAATGGAGCGGCTCAATATCATTCTTGACGCGACACATTTGTGTGATGACAGCTTTTGGGAAGCAATGGAAAACTTCAGCGGACATGTGTGGGCAAGTCATCATAACTGCAGGGCCCTGGTGAATCACAACCGCCAATTCAGTGATGATCAACTCAAAGAACTTATCGCACGCGGAGCAGTCATTGGTGGCGTGTTGGATGCATGGATGATGGTACCGGATTGGATTTTGCATGTCTCTACGCCCAAAGAGATGAACTGTAATTTGGAGAGAGTTGTTGACCATATGGATCATATCTGCCAACTTGCCGGAAATGCCCTTCACATTGGTATCGGTTCAGACCTGGACGGTGCCTTCGGCAAAGAACAAAGCCCCTACGATCTGGAAACCATCGCAGACCTGCAAAAAATACCAAAAATGCTGTCCAACCGCGGTTATCGTGACCAGGATATAGAAAACGTAATGCATGGCAATTGGCTAAGGTTTTTGCGGAACGCCTGGCAGCAGTGAGCATGCATATTTTGAACGGCTGCACACGAGGCCGGAATATTGTTTGAAAATCACGGATTTCACATCGAATTAACACCAACTAAATCCGTAATTTTGGGAAAGTTGCCAAATCACATACTTTTCCCTCTGTATTGCGTTGCTACATTTGAAATACCTTACACAATGAACAAAAAGATCATCTACATATTTTCGGCGCTATTTTTTGTAGCCGCGTTATCCTTCACGAAACCAGCAGAACGTTATTTCGAAATAGCAAAGAACCTGGATATTTTCGCAACGCTGTTTAAAGAAGTTAATGCGCTTTACGTTGATGAAGTAAATCCAAATAAACTGGTGCGCACAGGCATTGACGCCATGCTTACCTCCCTTGATCCGTATACGAATTACATTCCTGAAGACGAAGTAGAAGACTTTAGAACAACAAATACGGGCCAGTATGGAGGCATTGGCGCTATAACGCGAGAGATCAGGAACCGCACTGTTGTCACCATGATTATGGAAGGATACGGTGCACAAAAAGGAGGTCTGAAAATTGGTGATGAAATCATTAAAATTGATGACATCGATCTTTCAAAATTAACGCGTGAAGAATCCGGACAGCTGATGAAGGGCCAGGTAGGCACGCCTGTCAGTCTAACCATCAAGCGCTTCGGTACAGAAGAAGTAATAAAACTTGCTTTCAAGCGCGAAAAAATAAAACTCAACAACGTCCCCTATTTCGGCATGGTAGACCATGACATTGGCTATGTTCGGCTGACGGATTTTACACCTGATGCTGCAAAAGAAGTTAAGAACGCAATGATGGTTTTGAAGGAACAAGGCGCCAGGGGTTTAATACTGGACTTGCGTGGAAACCCCGGTGGACTCTTGATTGAAGCCGTAAATATCAGCAATCTATTTATTCAAAAGGGGAAACTTGTCGTCAGTACAAAAGGCAAGATACCCGAGAATAATTTAAACTATGAAACGCTTAACGTACCGGTCGATACCGAAACACCTGTCAGCATTTTAATTAACCGTGGAAGTGCCTCGGCCTCTGAAATAGTAGCTGGAACATTGCAGGACTATGACCGGGCCGTTGTGATTGGTGAAAAGTCCTACGGAAAAGGACTGGTACAGGTTAGCCGTCCCCTCTCTTACAATTCGCAATTAAAAGTAACTACGGCGAAGTATTATACACCAACGGGACGTTGTATTCAGGTTCTGGATTACACACACCGGCGAGAGGATGGCAGCGTTGGTTCCCTTCCGGACTCACTCAAGAAATCATTCAGGACGACAAATGGCCGTACAGTTTATGACGGCGGTGGCATTGATCCTGATATCAAAACCGAAACACCGGAAGCCCACGTATTAACACAAGTGTTATTCGAAAAAGGGTTCTTATTTGACTTTGCCGCAGAATATGCATTCAGGCATACAGAAGCTGTTGATGCCAGAACATTTACTTTAAGCAATGAGGAATATCAACAGTTTATCACATGGATGAAGGATAAAAACTACGCTTATAAGTCATACCTGGAATATCAGATGCAGCAATTGAGCGAAGAAGCCAAAAAAGAAAAGTATTATTCTGAGCTAAAAGGTCAATTGGATCAAATTTCTGCACGGATTGCAGAAAGTAAAAAGAATGAACTAATACTCTACAAAGATGAAATAAAAATGTTGTTGGAGGAAGAAATCGTCTCCCGCTACCATCTTGAAAAAGGAAGCATTGAATCCAGATTTAAATACGACGAGGACGTGAAGAAAGCTACTGCTGTTCTGCACGACAGCACTTATTATAAAAAGCTTCTAAATATTCAATAGCTATGGCCTTCAACATCGGAAGGAGTGTAACGTGGATATTTTTTCTATGCATTGCTGCAATACCCGTGTTCCTGTATTCTTGTATGACCTTCCGCATGAGTAAAAAAGAAGTTGATGACTTTTTTGCAGAACGGAATATTCACGGAACCCAACACAGTTACAAGGTTGGCTTTCGCGAAATGCATTATGTAAGTGCAGGGGATTCATCAAAACCCCTAATATTGTTTGTACATGGCTCCCCGGGTTCATTAAGTGCCTTTATTAACTTCCTGGCAGACACCGCGTTGCTTGGTCGTGCCCTCCTGATTTCTACGGACCGGCCTGGTTTCGGATACTCAAATTTTGGGAATGGAGAAGCTTCGCTCACGAAACAAAGTGAAGCCCTCAAGCCCATATTGGAAAAATATAAAGACAACCGACCTATCATCCTGGTAGGGCATTCCCTTGGGGGCCCGCTAATTGCCCGGATGTCTGTAGACTATCCCGAATTGGTCGATGGATTAATTATTGTCGCGGGTTCCATCGATCCCGACCTGGAACCAAACGAAACATGGTTTCGGGCACCTCTTGCATCACCCTTTCTCAGCTGGCTTTTGCCCCGATCCTTGCGAGCTTCAAATGAAGAGATTTATCATCTGAAGCCCGAACTCGAGAAGATGTTGCCCTATTGGTCCGATATTACATGCCCTGTGACAGTGATTCAGGGGCAGCAAGACTCCCTGGTTCCTCCCGAAAATGCTGATTTCGCAAGAAGAATGCTGGTTAATGCCCCAGTTGAATTCATCTTCAAAGCAGACATGGACCATTTTGTACCATGGAGTAATCCGGAATTGATTCGGCGCGCGATTCTTGCAATGACCACAAAAAACACCCTCGCACAACATTATTCACCAAAGTGAATCAACTATTAGCAGTAGTTTCATCTCTTTCCTGGCAACATGATCACTTTGGATGGTCGTGATTTTGATTTATGCACAGAATATTGCAAACAGAAAAAAAAGCGGATTTCAATTAAGAAATCCGCTTTTGTAGTAGGTATGGCGCAGCCTGACAAACTTAACGCAGAAACAACAGCTCTCTGTATTTTACCAATGGCCAATCCTCATTGTCTATAAGTAGTTCAAGTTTGTCAACCGCATCACGGATAACATCAAAATACTTTTCTTTAACATCATCACAATAACCAACGGCACGCTCGTGCGTATCGGCTATTTTGTTGATGCGCTTACGTTCTTCAACCATGGCACGCACACTGGTTTTGATGATATCAATATGTCCAGATATTTCCTTAATCGTTTGTACGACAGTTGCATTGTCCACGCCAAGCCCTTTTAATCCATTGGCATTGGTTATCAATTTAGTTTGGTATGCAATAGCCGTGGGCACGATATGGTTCATGGCCAAGTCACCCATAACGCGTGCTTCAATTTGAACGCGCTTTATATACGATTCAAGCTTTATTTCAACGCGTGCCTCATTTTCCTTATGACTCATCACACCATGCTTCTCAAACAAGGCAACTGATTTCTTAGTCAAGTATGCATCCAGCGCACGCACCATGTTTTTAACATTTCCAAGTTTGCGCTTAGCGGCCTCTTTTACCCAATCCTCTGAATACCCATCTCCTTCAAAGCGGACATCCTTTGATTCTTTGATATACTTACGCAGAACGTTTACTATTGCCAAACGCTTCTCCGCACCTTTCTCCATCTCCTTACTCACGGCTTCAGCGAATTCTTCTAGCTGATCTGCAACAATTGTATTCAAAGCTGCCATGGCCGTACCACAATTATCACTTCCGCCAACAGCACGGAATTCAAACTTGTTGCCTGTAAAAGCAAAAGGTGAGGTTCGGTTACGATCGGTAGCATCCAAAATGATCTCAGGAATTTGATCTATCCCGAGCTTCATATACATATTGTCTCCTTTTTCAATTTTTACGTTACCGCCTTTTTCCTCTAACTCATTCAAGACCGCAGTCATTTGCGAGCCAATGAATACGGAAACAATTGCAGGTGGTGCTTCGTTGGCCCCCAGACGAAAATCATTGCCCGGTGTAGCGATACTCGCACGCAAAAGGTCGGCATGTTCGTGAACCGCTTTGATCGTAGTAACAAAGAATGTCAGGAACATCAGGTTATCCCGCGCACTACTCGTTGGCGCATATAAATTGACTCCCGTATCGGTAATCAAAGACCAGTTATTGTGCTTTCCGGAACCATTTAATCCCGCAAAAGGCTTCTCATGGAAGATAACCCTCAGGTTATGTCTGTCGGCCACTCTGGCCATCACATCCATCATCAGCTGGTTATGGTCATTGGCTACGTTAACTTCTTCAAATAAAGGAGCGACTTCAAATTGGCTGGGCGCTACTTCGTTGTGTCGCGTGCGCACCGGGATGCCTAATTTCCATGCTTCAATTTCAAAGTCTTTCATGAAATCGTAAACCCGAGGAGGTATGGAACCAAAATAATGGTCTTCCATTTGCTGCCCGCGGGCAGGCGCATGACCAAAAACCGTACGGCCGGCCATTACAAGATCCGGGCGGGCGTCAAATAATGCTTTGTCTACGACAAAATATTCCTGCTCAGGGCCCAGAGATGCAACTACGTGTTGAATATCTTTATCAAACAGCTGACATACCTTTGTTGCCGCTTTATCAACAGCCTTCAGCGCCTTTAACAATGGAGCTTTAGCATCAAGTGTTTCACCGGTATAAGAAACAAAAATCGTAGGAATACTGAGCGTCTTCCCATACAGGAACATGGGAGATGTTGGGTCCCAAGCCGTGTATCCGCGCGCTTCAAAAGTGCTTCGAATGCCCCCACTTGGAAAAGAAGAAGCATCAGGTTCTTGCTGAACCAACTCGCTTCCCTTGAATTTTTCTATCCCTGCTATTGCATCAAAGAAAGAATCGTGCTTTTCAGCGGTCCCACCCGTCATCGGCTGAAACCAGTGCGTAAAATGTGTTGCACCTTTGGCAATCGCCCAGGATTTTGCTGCAGAAGCAACAGCATCTGCCGTGACTTCATCAATTTTTTCATGGTTTTTAATCGCCTGACTTACTTTTTTGAACACGGCAGGAGAAAGTGTCGCACGCATTTGCTCGGAACCAAAGACGTTTTCGCCGTAAAATTTGGAAACGTTGGGGCTGGGCAGATCAGTGTGGACGCTGGGACGTTGGCTCAGTTTCTTCAGAGCTTCGAATCGTAGTTTAGCCATATGTGGTTGTAATTTTGATCAATTTGCCTCCAAAACTATTAGAAATTTCGAGACCGCGTTAAAAAATAATCCACAATTTTAATTATTTATTAAGAACACGTTTGCAGAGGGGTCATTTCGTATCTTCGACAGCCTTTTTTTTAATTCTCCTTGCATGCCACCCTGAAGCACGCTTGAATTTCTTAGCCGTGATGTGCGTATTGATCAAATATAAATTTACTTTGTCCATCCAATTCTTTACGCTACCCAACATTTGACAAGCATTCGGTACTTTGTGGTAATCCCATCCTCTTTCTCGCCAAAAGCGGCCATGTCCACCATGGTAGCATATGCTTCCGTAATATGCTCCCTCGTTCTGGGCGCGCTTATTATAGATAAGGGACAATGTGTTTTGTGGATAAATGGGCATAACCATCCAATCCTCGACACCTTTTTTAAGGTCATTACAAACCTCGGAGACGGATTAATATTTCTACCCATTATTCTCATCTTACTTTTTGTCCAGTTCCGGTTTGCATTAATGGCGGTAATGCTTATGGCTGGCAATGCATTAATGGTGAGCCTTTTCAAAAGAGTTTTGTTTTATGGATTAGAAAGACCACGTACTTTTTTGGGTGAGAATCTTCTACACTTTGTTCCCGGCGTTGAAGTGTACGGCATCAATTCATTCCCCTCTGGTCACACCGCAACCGCTTTTAGCGCAGCCCTCTTCATCGCATTTTTGAACGGAAATAAAAGGATTAGAATTTTGGCACTTTTTACGGCGGGACTCGTTGCCTATTCTCGCATGTATTTAGCGCAGCATTTTCTCATCGATGTGGCTGGCGGGGCGGTAATAGGGACATCAGTAACGTACATACTTTGGCTTGTCTTTAAAAATATCCATAATCCAAAATGGATGACCATGAAGCTAAGTTTACCCCAAAAATCAGCCCGCACAGGTTCTGAAAGCGCCACCAACCACACTGCCTGATTACTTTTCCAGTATCAAGGTAGTGCGGCTTTCAAACAGGTCTTTACCTTCAAATATCACACGGGCATCAAGCGATTCCAGTTCTGACAAAAACCTTTTTTGGGTAATCAAATAAAATCCCGCTGCTGAACCGGAATATGCCTCCGCCTCCCGGGCCGTGCCTATCGCATTAATGGGATGCCGCAGCGCAAAAACGAATGCCGGATTAAAGTCCCTGTAATAAAGAACAGGTTTTTCCGGATGCACCATCAAGGGAAGGCTCTGCAGAACAGGATTTTGCTGATCAATTCTTGGGTATATCCCATAAAAGAAGATTAAGAGAAGCAATACAGATGACGTGGTATAGGCATACACTACATATGCAATTTCCTTTCTGATCATAAAATACAATCCAAGGAATGCCCCAAGTGATAGGATGGAAAAATAGCCCGCCGAGTATCTCAAATCGCGCAGCGGTTCTTCATAACCAAGTCCGATCCATACCGCAAAAGGAATGGCCATTGAAACAATAACGTATACAATGGCATTAACATGAAGCCGCTGTTTCTTTATGATTTCCGGACGTGCATAAATTGTGCTGAGGTAAAAGCCCAGAAGCAGCGCAAAAAAAGGCAACGCCGGTTCCGGATAATTGGGCAGGATTGTTCGGGAAAAGGCGAAGAAGATTACGACGACTCCGGTGGCGATAAGACAGAATTGAATAAAGGGATTGGTTTTCTGTTCGTGCCAAATGTTTCTGATTGCTTGTGGAAAGAAAAAAGAAAAAGGCACCAAGGCGCCTATGACAATAACAAATGAAGCCAACGGAAAACCACCGTGACCTTCCATCGTGGAGGTAAAGCGGTTAATGTTGTGCTTGAAAAAAAATTGTTCAATCCATTCACCTTCGGTGGCTATGCCCACCAATATATACCATGGCAAAACAAGAACCAGGAAAATCAATATCCCCTGTGGAACCTTGATCTGAAGTAGCGTTTTAACCTTGAAATTCTGCTGTGCCACCAGAAAAATCAGTACAGTCAACCCGGTAAATAAGATTGCTACTGGGCCTTTCGACAGCGTTGCAAGGCTTATTGCGACATAAAAAAGATAATAAAATCTGCTTTTCTGCAGCAGGTATGCATAGATGAAACTCAAATAACCCAGCGTCAGAAAGAAAATCAGGCAAGGATCAGGCACCGCCAGATGGAATTGCACTGCGAGCTGCAGCGAAGAAATCAGGATCAAGGCCGAAAAAAAAGACGTTTGTTCGCCAGCAAGTTTTCTTCCAAAAAAATAAACCACCAATACCGTTAATAAGCCCATCACTGTTGCATACAACCGGGCAGAAAATGCATTGATACCAAAAACGCGGTAGGATAATTGCATCAAATAGTAATGCAATGGAGGTTTATCTGTTCGCAATTCACCATTGAAAGTTGGCACTACCCAGTCATTTCGCTGGTACATCTCCATAGCACAACCCGCATTCCTTGCTTCATCTAATACGTATACAGACGTTTTCCAGGTATTTGCAGAATAAACTACGGCCGACAGGACCAAAATAACAATCAGATTCTTATTCATATAGCAAGTTTACGTGAAAAAACAATACGGCTATGCAAGACGTATGTCGTTCACAAAATAGTAATACCATATAAAGAGTGGATAAATATTTATATCTTTCTTGATAACCTGAATACCTTTGCAACCATGAATAAGGTTATGGAGCTGTCTGTAATTATCACACTTTTGAACGAGGAAGATAATATTGAACCACTCTTTCAAAGCATCAGCCATGCGTTGGACGGTTTTCAATATGAATTGATTTGCGTTGACGATGGATCAACAGACGCGACGGTAAGTAAGATAAAATCGCTTGCTGACGATCACACAAAACTAATTTCACTCTATAGAAACTATGGACAAACAGCAGCCATGGCCGCCGGTATAGATAACGCTGTTGGTGAATATATTGTAACAATGGATGGGGACTTACAAAATGACCCCTCGGATATCCCGGTAATGCTTGACCTATTGAAAGCTGCAGATTGGGATGTTGTGGCAGGCAACAGAAAGAATCGAAAGGATGGAATGTTGTGGCGAAAAATTCCCAGCAGAATAGCCAATAAGATGATTCGCGGACTTACCGGTGTTTCCATCCAGGATTATGGCTGCACGCTGAAGATTTTCAAGGCAGACATGGCGAAACGACTTGACCTCTATGGTGAGCTTCACCGTTTTGTGCCGATTCTCGCTGTACTGCAAGGCGGACGTATCACAGAAATGGATGTGAAGCACCATCCCCGTGTGCACGGCACCTCCAAGTACGGTATCGGGCGTACGTTCAAAGTAATGAGTGATTTGATACTGATGGTTTTCTTTCAGAAATATTTTAGGCGGCCTATTCACTTATTTGGTCCCATTGGGATCATTTCATTTCTATTGGGATGTGGCATAAACCTGTATTTATTGGTCCTGAAGATATTGGGAGAAGATATATGGGGAAGGCCAATTCTGCTGCTTGGCGTAAGCCTGTTGCTCGCAGGTATTCAATTCCTGACGTTCGGCCTCATTGCCGAATTAATCATGCGCACTTATTATGAATCACAAAACAAAAAAATCTACGATATACGGGAAGTTTTTATGGGTTCGAAATCGGAACCCGGTATTGAATCCGCCGCGGTTGTATGAATCGCCGTTCGTGATTTTACATTTTCAAAATTCTCGTCATAGTTGGATTGGAGCGTTCCCATCCATCTGTCCCACCAGAGAAAATACAATCCATAGTTGCCCTGAATATGTTGGTGATGCATATTGTGGTTCACAGCTGTATTGACCCATTTCCCTATCCAGCTCCTGGAAAATCCCTTCGGGTAAAGCTCATACCCAAGATGACCATAAACATTGTAAGCCATCATTAGCAAAAGGAAGATTCCTATTGCCAGGGGATGTACCGGAAAAAGGAATGCCATGAGTGCGATTACGCTGCCTTCCACGACAGCTTCCAGCGGGTGAAAAGCCATTGCTGCCCAGGGTGACGGATTTGTGGAAAGATGATGAACCCGGTGAACTATTCTGAAAACGGATTTACCATGCATCCAACGGTGGGTCCAATAGAAATAGGTATCGTGTACAAGGATCATGAGAAAAATGCTAAAAATAAAATATCCAACGCTGTGCTCATGGATATCCCAGTACGTTTGGGTGAGTCTCGACACGGGCGTCACGAAAACCAAATAGCCTATGCTCGCAAAGATGACTGCCGTCAGGCACGAATACAAAATCTCTCTTACGTAATCTTTGTTCGCCGGAAGCCTGGGCTGTATTTTCTTGAATAGAATCTTTCGAACCCTGATTACATAAAAAATTACAAATGCTGCGGTTGCCAAAAGAAGGTACCGAAGGATTATTACCAGAAGAATAACCCAGAAGTTTTTGTCACCTGTGAGAAAATGGGAAGTCATGCGATGCTCAATTCCTGTCTGCAAAGATAATACGAACGCTGCCTTATCCGAGCATCAAAGTTTGAAATAAGGCAAGCTTACAATGCTTTAGTCTGATTTTTTTACCGAACCGCCACTGCTTGAATTGGTGATGGATTTATTTGGATTTCCACGATAGCGAATACTTCCTCCGCTGCTGGCATGTGCCTCAAGCTCCATTGTGGCGGTTACCTTAACAGATCCTGCGCTGCTTGCTTCAACTGCTACGCGCTCAGCCACCAGATCATACGCATCAATCTCGCCGGCACTACTGGCATCAGCGTCCAGTGACCTTGATTTGCCTTTCAATTCAACCTCGCCAGCGCTCGAGGCACTCACCTCCACAGAGCCAGCATTCAAGGTAATATCTACATTTCCGGCACTCGAGGCAGTAATTTCCAACGCATCCGTGTTCAGCGTTCCATCGGAGAAAATACTCCCCGCTGAACTAGCCGATAATTTATTGATCTTCAAATACGTAACATAAACTTTGGCATCAACCCGGCCGCGGTAATTCCCATCGCGCATATGAACCTTCAAATAGCTTCCGGACACCTCTGTAATTACATTCTCCAATTTTGTTCCCGTCACTTCTACCCTAACGCTTTCCTTACTTCCTTTTAGTAAGTAAACATCAATCCCTTCGGCGGCTTTTACGCCAGTAAATGAGCTAACGTTCCTGGTCTCTGATTCCTGAGCCCATAAACTATCGGTTATGGCAATGAATAAGAGAATGGTCAATAAATTCTTCATAAAGCATTGAAATTTGGTATAAAGACTAAGTCCAAAGATAAGGGTTGCATCGATGCCGTTCATCGGGAATAATTTTGCTGATGTCCCAAAACATCGTATTTTACGCTATATTTCACGGTAAATTTTGCATGACTTATATCTCAACCTAATATAGCTACTATGATTTTTGACAAGAAAGCAGAATTAAATGTTCTGATCAACCTGGCTGCAAGCGACAGCAATGTGGCCGCCAGAGAAGCTAAACTTATCCATACGGTGGGAACTGCAAATGGAATAAGCAAAGAGGAAATAGAAAAAATGCTGCAAAACCCTAAGCCCATTGGAAGTGTTGATACGCTAACCCCGGACGAAAAGTTTGAGCACTTGTATCACCTGATACAACTGATGAAGATGGATGGGCAAGTTTTTCGCAGTGAGATCGTTTTTTGCGAGCATATTGCTGATAAACTGGGATTCAAAAAGACCGTAGTTGCTGAGATTTCTCAACATGTGTACAGTGATCCAACCATTACCGCCGATCGTGATATGGTCAAAGCAAAAGCAATGAAGCTCCTAAAATCTAAAGATTAGCAGAAAAAAAAAGGGAATGTCACTTCCCTTTTTTTAGCTCCTGGTAGACCACCTTACCGCCCAGAATGACCATGGAGACGTTCGTTTCCAATATTTCGCTTTCTGGTATAGTCATGATGTCTTTCGAAAAGACTGTAAAGTCAGCCAATTTACCCGGCTCAATTGATCCTTTGAGCTGTTCTTCAAATGCGCCGTAGGCGGCGTCCAACGTATATGAAATCAAGGCCTGGTTTCGTGTCATTCTTTGTGCTGGCTCATAGCCTCCCTGCGGTTCACCCCTTAGTGTTTTTCTCGCAACGGATGCGTAAAATGACGGAATTGGATTAAGGGGCTCGACAGGCGCATCTGTTCCATTGACAATTCTTGCGCCGGTTTTCAGCAGCGACTCCCAAACATAAGCGCCATCTTCAATACGCCTTTCACCCAGCCTGTTTATTGCCCAAGGCCTGTCCGAAGACATGTGTACGGCTTGCATGGCCGCAAGTACACCGAGCTCAGCAAATCGGGGAATATCCGTGGGATGAAGATGCTGTGCATGTTCAATACGGAACCGATGATCGGTAGCCTTCCCGGGGTTGTCACGAAAGGCAATTTCATAGCGATCCAGCACTTCTCTGTTGGTACGGTCACCAATAGCATGTGCACAAACCTGGAAGCCATGCTTTAATGCTTCAATAGAAGTTTTTAAGACGGTATCCATGGACAAGGTCGGCATACCATAAAAACCCGGGCGGTCCGAATAGGGCTCCAGCAACCAGGCACCTCGTGAGCCCAAAGCACCATCACAATTAAGCTTGATAGCACGGATAGTAAGCCATCCTGTTGAGTCAATTTCAGGCCCCCGCTGTAGCCATTCGTAAACTAAATCCCTGTCACCACCAGTAATCATTACATACAGCCGGACACCAAGCTTTCCTTCTTCTTTGAATTGATGGTATAAATCAATGTACTGACGAGAAGCCCCTGCATCATGAAAGGTAGTGATGCCATTTCTCAGACAGGCCTCCATTGCAAGTTCAAGTGCCTGCCTGTCGTCAGCGGCGGTTTTCTCCGGAATATTCGCCGTAATTAATCCCATTGCATTTTCAATAAACAATCCCGTCGGATTGCCCAGTCCATCACGAATAATCTCTCCCCCCTCACCCTCCACCTTTTTTTGCTTTTCAATCGAAAGTTGGTTCACACCCGACAATTCCATTGCCTTGGCATTGGCAAGACCCGCGTGACCGCTGGCATGCGACAGAAAAACTGGATTGTCTGGCGACACTTCACTGAGCCTGTTATGCAACGGAAAGCCCTTCATCATTATATCAGGTTTTGCATCCCATTTATCCTGATGCCAACCTCTTCCAACGATCCATTGCCCTGGTTTGGTTTTGCTGACCGCTTGCCTTACGTTGTCGATTATTTCATCGTAGTCCTTTACATTCATTAGGTCAAGGTTAAGTTCATTGTAACCAACACCCATCAAGTGACCATGACCTTCTATAAATCCCGGTGTCATAATTTCCCCATGCAAATCAACTACGGTAGTCTCATCGACGATAAAATTACGCGCCTCTTCTTCAGTACCGGCAAATACAACTTTATCTTCCAGTACTGCCACAGCCTCAACAACTGGTGTTGAATCCGTAACGGTGTAAATCTTACCGCCGAGAATTACCATATCAGCGGATAATTTTTTCTTGCCGCACGAAAAGAATGCCAGCAAAAGGACGAGAAAAAAACAGCGATTGAAGAACATAAGGTTTGTGTTTACGCCTTAATGTTAACAGAAATTCCTGAGGTTACCATCCGCTATTGCTATCGTCAGTAAATTATATGGCAGCAGAAAATTAGCACGCGATACTTAATTCGGGAAATTCAACATCGCTATATTTCACGCTGCGTTTGCACGGTCACTATAACTGAGATAACATTATTATGCTAATTTTTTTCAGGTTTTTCACAGGCATTAGGGTATTCCACTAATGAAGAACACCGGATCAGTGCAAATTTAATTTCCGATTTTAACATCAGAACGCAGTACGTTATTTATTGAAAGCCGGAGTAATACCTACCTTGCATGGATTAATTAAAGTGCGAGGTTATGAAATACATTAAAGCGCTGTTTTTCTTTTTGATAGTAAGTTCCACGGCTTGCGCCCAGGAATTCGGATTATCCTTTTCCTATTTTATACCAAAGAATGGATACTTCTCTACCCCTATCAGTCCGTTTTCAATACGTGGTCTCGGTGTAGACCTGAACCGCTTTCTGGCGCTGGAAACTGGCGCCTCGTTGTATCGGATGTCGGGACTAAATGTAAAAGACCTTCCCTTTGAAACCAAAGATGCCCTGGTAGGCCCAAACTTCACCATCCTGGTACCTGCCGAGTTGGTCCTTGAATTCAAGGGATCACCTGCATCATTTGCTATTAAAGGTGGTGTTTTTGGATTTTATGGTTTCAGTCAAAAAATCAATTATGGAAACCTTGATAGGGCCATTCGAGAATACGAGGGTTGGGAGGTTGTGAATAGTGAGTTCACCTATAAGAACAAGCCCGGATGGGGGTATCATGCTGGAGTGGAACTAACGGTGTACGTTACACAACAGGTAGGCGTATCTATAGAGACTAATTACCTGATGGGTCAATCCGGGTTCCCGCTTACAGGAAGTTATACGGGTGGCAATGCTTCTCTGGAAACCAAACCCACTGAATATCCGGATGCCAAAATTGACTTGACCGGATTGGAATTTTCAATCGGGCTGATGTTTAACTCTGGTCAGGGTGGAAGGCAGAAGAAAAGAAAGCGGAGATGATTTTGGAATTTGGTCCGCAGCTTCGCCAGGATTCTTATAGAACCCAATATGCAAGACTCATTTTTGAATGAAGGTACTCCAATAGTCGGGGAAGATTCGAATAGCGTTATTATAAGTCTTCATTCTTTGGCTTGACCACGTAGGACTTGGGAAGGTTGGTCATTTCCAAAACGTTTTGATTATATTTTTGATAAAGCAGCCTGGAGTCTTCCGCGAATGTTTTGAATGCCGCGCGTGATGACGCATCTGCAATAAAACTTATGCTATCATTTTCAACCTTTGCAGCAGGAAGCACGTAATAATCCTTGTCGAGGGTTCTGTACACCCAGTCCAGGTAATAGCCTGCACTATCAATAGTAGTTACGGCGCTGTCGGGCCTGTACTGTACTTTTTGAAGTTCCACGTAAGCCAAAGCGCCTCCATCTGTATATCGCTTGCGTTGACCCGACACAAAGTTGCCAAGGGAATAAGCTACAAATTGATTTGATTCCCTCTTCCATTCCATGGGCTGCAAAACGTGCGGATGAGACCCAATGACCAACCGCACCCCTTGCTGAAAGCAAAACGCTGTCAGATCCTTTTCCCTTTTGGAGGGCAAGCTTTCGTACTCGATGCCCCAATGCGTAAAGACGATAATTGCGTCGGGGTTTAGTTTTTTTGCCCTGGCAATATCCCGCTTCAAGGCTACAGTATCCAGCAGATTCACGATGCTGGATTTAGGTACAGCAAGTCCGTTTGTACCGTAAGTATAATTCAGGAGCGCCAGCATGAATCCATTTTTTTCAATTATTAAAGGAGAATCATTCAACCACGATACTGTATCGACAAAAGTTCCTGTATGCGCAATCTCAAAACTATCCAACATGGCAATAGTCCGTTCTAACCCTGGCTTACCCCGATCAACGCAATGATTATTTGCAGTGACCAGCGCGTCAAATCCAATGGCTTTCAGGGCCAATGCCAATGCATCCGGGGAACTGAACTGAGGATAGCCTTTATAAGGAGGACCAGCAAGGGTTACCTCCAAATTTGCAATAGAAACATCCGCAGATGCAACATAAGGCTTTATGAATTGAAAGCAACTCGTATAATCGTATGTGTCGGTTGTCGGGCTATACGCCGACGCAATCTGAGAATCGTGTCCCATTATATCTCCGGCAAAGAGTAATGAAATGCGGGTTGTGTCCTGCGCGAAGACATGGATTGAAGAAATGATGAAAAATATTGATAGCATTACGCTTGCGTATTGCATATGTGCCTGTCAATTTGGATGAACTGCGATAATTTTATCTTCAACGATAACAAATACTTTATCTTCCTTCCCGGGATGAATTCGCGCTAAGCCGGTAAACGTTCCAAACGCCGGTAACAAACCAGCGTGCTTGCCAAAATAGAAACAAGGTAACGTTACGGATTGCCTGGCTTTTCCAGTCATTCTCACACCCGGATGAAGATGCCCTGCAAGATTATACAAATTTACATCAACTTCAGTTCTTGGATGATGCGTGAATATAAAAGGTTCAATGCAAAGCGCTTCATGCACTGCAATCCCCTTTCGCCTGTATTGCTGATCACTCATGATGTCATGATTGCCCAGCACAAGTTCAAAAGATGTATTGCTGAAATGACTAACGAGTTCTCCAAACACTTCCCACTCCGGGTTGTAATGACTGTGAAACAAATCTCCGAGACATATAACCCGTTTTGGGGCTGTTAAGTTTATTAGTTCGACTATACCTTCAAGGTTTTTATCATTTGCTTTAGCTGGCACAGCAATACCCGATTTGCGGAAGTGATTGATTTTTCCCAAATGCAAATCAGCTAAAAATAGTATCCCTTTTCTCTTCCAGAAAACCGCCTTTTGGGGGAACAATTCAAGCTGTTCACTAAAAACCACTACATGCATAATGTGGCAATCTATTTCAGTTGTGAATCAATACTATATACATAACAAGGACTTGAAAACCAATTGCTTAGAATTTCCATTAATTTCATGAGGAAAAAAGTTAGTGCAAAATTAATATTACACATCCTATTTAGGTTAGATTGCACACCGAATTAACGGTTTATGTTCGAATTAGATTTTGCATACTCGGCCCTCCTTATTGTTTGTCTCTTCGCTGCTTGCTCCTTTGAATTTGTAAATGGCTTTCACGATACAGCCAACGCCGTAGCAACGGTGATTTATACCAATTCTCTCAGACCCTGGATTGCCGTAATATGGTCTGGATTCTGGAATTTTTTAGGCGTTTTTGCCGGTGGTATTGCCGTGGCTGTGGGTATTATCAACCTGCTTCCGGTAGAAACATTGGTCGACCAAAACATTGCACACAGTATTGCAATGGTCTTGGCACTGCTGCTTACCGCGATTTTCTGGAACCTGTTAACATGGTATTTGGGAATTCCCTGCTCAAGCTCGCATACGCTTATTGGCTCTATCCTCGGTGTCGGACTAGCCTATTCGCTATTGCCCGGATCTGCAGGTGAAGCGGTAAATTGGGGAAAAGCTCAAGAAATCGGAATGTCATTGTTAGTCTCGCCATTGTTTGGCTTCTCCATGACAATTATTCTGATGTATGTTATACGGACCACTACAAAAAAAACTTCCTATGGAGACAGCCTGTTTAAAGAGCCAAAAAAGAACAGCCCACCCCCGACGTGGATTCGCGGGATTCTTATCATTACCTGCACCCTGGTTAGTTTTTTCCATGGATCAAACGATGGCCAAAAGGGTGTTGGATTAGTGATGCTCATACTCATTGGCATTGTCCCAGCTTATTTCGCATTGAACCAATCACTCTTGCCCGATAAAATTTCAGGATCCTTAACCCGCATTGATCATGCAATAACCTCTATAGATTCTTCACATTTATCTGCAACTGATAGGGTATTGCTTTTGGATGCTGCTGTCATGAACCAAAGGCTTCAAAAACGTTTTTCAGGCCTCCGGGAAATCAGTGCCATTCCAAAAAGCGAACGATTCCTTGTACGAAAAGACATCATGATGATGTATCGCGCCATAAATGATATCGTCAAGAAGGAAGATGTAACGCTCAGCGAGCATGCAAAAGGCGCATTGGCTGCTGATTTGAAGGAAGTGCGAAAGGCGACTGACTACGCACCTAATTGGGTATTGCTGATGATTTCAATTTCTTTGGGTCTGGGTACGATGATCGGCTGGAAGCGCATCGTGAAGACAGTCGGCGAAAAGATTGGAAAAGAGCACCTCACGTATGCGCAAGGCGCAAGCGCTGAACTTGTAGCAGCCAGTACTATCGGACTCTCTTCCTACTTTGGTTTACCTGTTAGTACAACGCACGTTCTTTCCTCTGGTATTGCTGGTAGCATGGTTGCAAACAAGGGTGTTAAAAATCTTCAGCCTGATACTGTCCGCAATATTTTAATCGCATGGTTTCTCACGCTGCCTGTGGTTATGGTTATGGCTGGAACTTTGTTCTTGATGTTCCGGGCTATTTTTTAAGGTGTGCAGCAGAAATCTCAACGCCGACTATTCATCATACTGTACTGCCATCCGCTTAATCCGATCCGCTAACTTCTCTGAAGTAAGCTTCTCACGAAGGCGGTCTACCATGATAGGAAATGCAAACGGGGTTGGCTTTTCCGGGTAAGTAACAATTATCTTTTGCGTAGCAATCCTCTCCAGGGCGGTCCGCAGCCGTGCCTCCTCCAATTGAAAATCCATTACTTCTTCAAATGCCTGTTGTAATAACAGGTTATGCGCATCATAGTCATGAAACACATTGAAAAAAAGCTGTGAAGTAGATTGCAGGTGTTTATCCTTCACAGGTTTGCCGGGATATCCTTTAAAAACCAGGCCGGAAATGGCAGCAATATCCCGAAATTTCCTGCGCGCCATTTCAGTGGCGTTAATGCTGGCCTGAATATCCTTAAACAAGTCATCGACACCCAGCACGTTGGTCTCAATAGCTTCTTCTATGGGAATGGGCTGGTCCGACAACAATTCAAATCCATAATCATTCATCGCTATGGAGAATGTCAGTGGCTGAATCTGTGCAATACGATAGGCCATCAGCGCCGCGATACCTTCATGCACAAACCGCCCTTCAAAAGGGTACATCACCACATGGTACCCCTCATTGGTTTGAAAGTACTCAACCAGGAATTCCTGTTTCCCCGGTAAAATGGATCGCTCCCGCTGCAAATCGAAAAGCGGCTTCAAGAAAACCAACTCAACATCCTTTTCTTTCCCCCGGACCACTTCATCGAGCTTAATTCGAATCATCTCACTCATTTGTGATGATAACGGCATGCGCCCACCTTGCCATGAAGGTACGGCACCCGATTTCTTATTAGACTTTCTTACTTGCACTTCCATTTCCTTTATTCGAACCAGTTCCAGGTTCCTTCCTGCAAACCAAAACACATCCCCCGGACTTAGTCGTGAAATAAAATACTCTTCAATCGTGCCGAGGTACTTCCCCGACAGGAATCGTACAAAAAGTGAGCTATCGCCCACGATGGTTCCCACTGATAATCTGTGCCGCATGGAGATGGCGCGATTCTCAACCCTGTAGATACCATCGTGAATTGTTACCTTCCGATATTCATTGTACGCCTGAAGCGAGTCCCCGCCCGTCGTAATAAAATTAAGGACCCAATACCACTCCTCCTCCGATATGGTCGCATATGCAAAAGTTGTTTTCACCTCCCGAAATAGTTGATCAGCTTCAAATCCCTCGGACACGGCTAGCGTGATAAGGTATTGGATCAACACATCAAAAGATCTCAGATAAGGGAACCTGTCTTCGACAACTTTTTTCTCAATAGCCTCACGTATGGCGGCCGCTTCTATTAATTCGAGTGCATGCGTAGGCACAAAATATATTCTGCTTACTGCCCCAGGTTGATGACCACTGCGGCCAGCGCGCTGCAAAAACCGGGCAACACCTTTTGGCCCACCTACCTGAATCACTGTTTCCACTGGGCGGAAATCAACCCCCAGATCAAGGCTGGAAGTACATACCACTGCTTTTAGTTTTCCTTCGTGCAGCTGCTCTTCCACCCAACTGCGCAATTCCTGGCTGATAGACCCATGGTGCATGGCCATTAAGCCGGAGAGCTCCGGAGCGCTGTCCAGCATCTTGTGGTACCAGATTTCAGCAAAAGACCTCGTGTTCGTAAAAATCAATGTGCTTGTGCTTGCTTTCACGATTTCAATGACCTTTTCAAGGAGTTGAATACCAAGGTGACCTGACCATGGCATGCGTTCCAACGAATCCGGCAAAATTGATATGACTTCAATTCTTTTTTCAAGGTCCGCTTTAATCACGCGGTATTTTTGTTCCTGAAAATAATTACCCAAAAGGGCCTCAAGCGCCTGGTCCATGTTGCCAATCGTTGCCGATATGCCCCAAATCTTAAGTGCCGATGATATTGTTTTTAATCTCGAAATTGCGAGTTCAACTTGTACACCACGCTTGGAGCCCATAAGTTCATGCCATTCATCAGCGACAATAGATTTGAGTTTTTTGAAAAATTCCGGATATCCTTTTTGCGCAAGCAGGAGATGTAAACTCTCCGGCGTCGTGATCAGTAATTCTGGTGGTTTCTCCCTTTGCTTAGCACGTTCCTTCAACGATGTGTCACCGGATCGAACACCTACGCGCCAGGGTAGCCCAAGTCCATCAATCGCCCGAATTGCAGACAACTCAATTTCCTTTGACAATGCCCTTATGGGTGTAATCCAAATGACCTGAAGGCCGCTGTTAGCCTGTGTTTTAAAGTCCGGATTATTCCTTATGAATTCCAATAAAACCGGAATCAGCAAAGAATACGTTTTTCCGCTTCCGGTAGGTGCATTCACCAAACCATTGTGCCCTTCAAGATAAGCCCGCCAGGTATTGAGCTGGAAAGGAAATGGACTCCAATTCATTGAAGCAAACCAATCTTTGCCTATTTTTAAATGCATCTCCTTTGTGTCCATTAACTAAAAGTATGATTTCCATGTATGCAATAAAACAATTCGTGGTTGAACGTGTTAAACGAGGTTAAACACCAGAATGGGTAAGTATTCAATCAAAGAACTCGAGCAGCTTTCCGGCATAAAGGCCCATACGATCAGGATTTGGGAGAAACGTCACAATATTATTTCTCCATCCAGAACGGCTACCAACATCCGCTTTTATTCCGATGCAGACCTGAAAAAAATAATGAACGTTTCATTACTTAATAATTGCGGCATTAAGATTTCAAAAATAGCCGACATGACGACGAATGATATCAATCAGCAGGTCATGCAGATCAGTAATGTGAAAAATGAAGCTCTTATTCATATTGATCAATTGGTTGTCGCCATGATCGATATTGATGAGGAAGCGTTTGAGAAAATTTTGAGCAATCTAATACTGCGCAACGGCTTTTTCAAAACGATCACTGAGATTATCTATCCTTTTCTGGAAAAAATTGGTGTCCTCTGGCTGACGCAAAATATTACGCCAGCGCATGAGCACTTTATTGTTAATCTAATCCGGCAAAAAATCATTGTTGCCATTGATGGCTTACCCATTCCCCCGAAAACGGCAAAAAGAATCCTGCTCTACCTGCCAGAAGGAGAATTGCATGAACTCGGACTTTTGTTCTACAACTTTATTGCCCGAAACGCAGGCTTTCGAACATACTACCTGGGCCAGAATGTGCCACATGCGGATCTGGTCTCAGTTTATAAGGAGCATCGACCTGATTACCTGATAACTTCCGTTACGACTACACCGAAAGACCCCGTTGAAGGCTACTTCGACAGGCTCAGAAAGGATTTTCCCACCATACCCATCCTGATTTCAGGATACCAGGTTGAGCGCTACAAGGGCATGCCATTTGGCAATATTCAACCCTTTTCTACAGCATTGGAGCTCTCAGCTTTGCTCCAAGCCAATACGAAACAGTGAATTTGCGCATTGTGAGCGCCAAAACGCATCATTATTTTTGTTTATCTTTTTTAATAAAAATTTAAACATTTATGCTGTTATTTGATTAAGGTTGTTATATTTGTTCATTATTTAATGTATAACAATAAACACTTTAAGTATGACCGCAATAGAATTCACCCATGAGATCGCTGGTATGAGAAGTACCTTGCAGAACTTCACGAGCAGGTTCACCAACGACCGCGATGAGTCGCTCGATCTGGTACAAGACACAATCCTGAAGGCCCTCACCTATCGCGACAAATTCCGGGAAGACACAAATTTAAAAGGATGGCTTTTTACGATCATGCGCAACACATTCATCAACAACTATCGCAAAAACAAACGCGCACGAACTTCGAATGACAACACAAAAGACTTATACTTTTTGAATGTGGAGGAACCACATACCTTCAATCGTCCACAGGAGAGCATGGAGTTTAAGGAAATCTGGAGAAATGTGAACAATCTCAGGGATGAACTCCTTACGCCGTTCAAGATGCACACTACTGGTTACAAGTACCACGAAATTGCAGAGCACCTTAACATTCCAATTGGAACAGTGAAGAACAGGATCTTCCATGCACGAAAAGAGATACAGAAGAGTTTACAGGGTTATTGATTAACTTTCCCGGGAACTTTCACAAGCTATGCGATGACGCGGATTGCAGTAATCGGATCTGGTTTTTCAGGACTTTCAGCTTCGTGCTTCCTGGCAAAGGAAGGATTTGATGTTACGGTTTTTGAAAAAAATGATTCGCCTGGCGGCAGGGCCAGAAAATTCGAAGCACAGGGATTTACATTCGACATGGGTCCCAGCTGGTACTGGATGCCAGATGTATTCGAAACTTTTTTTGGTAAGTTCGGGAAACACCCCTCAGACTATTATGACCTGATTAGACTTAATCCCTCCTACCGCGTTGTCTATTCCAATACCGAAAAACTGGACGTTCCTGCAGGCATCCAAAATCTATGCGACATGTTCGATTCCCTCGAACCTGGCAGCAGTACACATTTATTGAAATTTATTGAAGAAGGAAAGTTCAAATATGAGATTGGCATGCAGGATCTTGTGTATAAGCCTGGCCTCTCCGTTACTGAGTTCTTGGATATTGAACTGCTAAAGGGTGTTTTCAAGCTACACGTATTTGAGTCCATTTCAACTTACATTAGAAAATTTTTCAAGTCTCCAAGGTTGGTTCAGCTACTGGAATTCCCCGTTCTCTTCCTGGGGGCCAAACCTGAAAAAACTCCTGCGTTGTACAGTTTAATGAATTACGCTGACATGGCACTGGGGACATGGTATCCTATGGGTGGGATGCACAAGGTTATTGAAGGTATGATTTCGCTGGCGCAATCACTTGGTGTTCAATTTACGCTCAATAGCAATGTCCAGAGACTTGATCTGAATTCAACCAAAGCAAAAGGTCTAATAGTCAATGGCTCCTTTCAATCTTTCGATTATGTTATTGCCTCGGCAGATTACCATCACGTGGAGCAGCATTTATTGCCTTCCTCACATCGTCGGTACTCTGAAGACTACTGGCAAAAAAGAGTGATGGCGCCTTCCAGTCTGATCTTCTACCTGGGTATTGACAAGAAAATTGACAATATTTTACATCATACCCTGTTTTTCGATGAGGATTTTCAGAAACACGCGGCGGAAATATACGACCATCCAGAATGGCCAACAGCACCTCAATTCTATGTGTCCTGCCCGTCCAAAACGGACCCCTCAGTAGCGCCTGCAGGATTTGAAAATGTATTCATTCTGATTCCCGTCGCACCGGGTTTGGTTGACAGCGAACCCATTCGCGAAAAATACTTTGAAATGGTTATAAAAAGGCTTGAAAGCCTGATTGGGCAAAACATTCGGGATCATATCGTGTTTAAGAGAAGTTATGCCCACAACGATTTCATAAACGACTACAATGCCTTTAAAGGAAATGCCTACGGACTTGCGAATACACTTTTGCAGACCGCTAACCGCAAGCCGTCAATAATAAATAAGAAAGTGAAAAACCTATTTTATACAGGTCAGTTAACCGTTCCCGGCCCAGGAGTTCCACCCTCTATCATTTCTGGAGAGGTTGTAGCGAAAGAGCTTATTAAAAAACATCAGGAATTCTTAACTTGATAATCGCATGAAGGAATTGTTTGACAAGGTTTCTATCCGATGCAGCCGAATGACCACAAGGGCCTACAGCACGTCTTTTTCCCTGGGCATACGATGCCTTGAAAAACAATTGCGCGATCCAATCTACTCAATTTACGGTTTCGTACGATTTGCTGACGAAATCGTGGATTCTTTTCATGGTTTTGATAAGGAAAAACTTCTCGCTCGATTCAAGGAAGAGACCTACCGATCCATACAGGATAATATCAGTCTGAATCCGATCCTTAATAGTTTTCAATTCACTGTAAATCGTTACCACATTGAGGATTCGCTGATTGAACAGTTTCTGAAAAGCATGGAAATGGACCTTTCCAAAATAAGCTACGATCCGGATTCATTTAAGGAATACATATTGGGATCCGCGGAAGTGGTTGGTCTTATGTGTCTTCGCGTATTTTGCAAAGGCAAAAAGGAAATGTATGAAACCCTCAAGCCTTTTGCCATGAGTTTGGGTTCAGCATTTCAAAAGATAAACTTTCTTCGGGACCTCCAGGCGGACTACGTTGGACTCGGTAGAACTTATTTCCCTGGAATAGAGATGGATCAGTTTAATGAACAGACCAAGAAATCAATTGAAGAAAACATAAAAGCTGATTTTGATGAAGGGTACAAAGGCATAAAACTGTTGCCACGTTCAGCGAAGTTTGGCGTGTATGTAGCTTATGTTTATTATCTCGCGCTGTTTAGAAAAATTCAGAATACTCCAACAGATCTTATATTGAGTAAACGAATCAGCATCCGAAAAAGACACAAGGCGAGGCTTCTGGCTTATTCATTTGTAAAACATCAACTGAATTTGATCTGATGGATGAAATTATTCTTGTAGACGAGAACGACAACGCGATTGGCACGATGGAAAAAATGGAAGCCCATCGAAAGGGTGTTTTGCACCGCGCCTTTTCAGTTATTTTATTCAATTCGAGAGGTGAAGTCCTGCTCCAGAAGCGAGCCAAAAAGAAATATCACAGCGGGGGCTTATGGACCAATACCTGTTGCAGTCACCCTTCTCCTGATGAATCGACTAAGGACGCATCGCGGAGAAGGCTAATGCAGGAAATGGGCATTGACCTTCAACCAGAGTTCGCCTTCAAGTTTGTTTACAAAACAGATCTAGACCATGACCTTGTCGAGCATGAATACGATCATGTCTTCATAGGTGCTTTTGATGGCATACCCGTCATTAACAAGGATGAAGTAGACGAATGGAAATTCATGAATCTGCAGTCCCTGAGAATCGATATCGAACAGTCTCCTGAAGCGTATACTGAATGGTTCAAGTTGATTCTAAGCCATCCTGAATTAAGCGTTATCGCTGCCTGAATATTCTTCTCTCTCCAATTGTCATTGTGACCTCCATCCTGGCAATAAGGAGAAACACAATATTCCCTTCGGCTATGCTCATCATACCTTGCCAATCCCCGCGGGAGGTGCAACCGAACTGTTTATCTTACCAATGTGTGCGCTGTCCATCGAATGTGTATCATCGAAATGCGATGCTATTTGGCGGAAATGAATAATATTTCACAATGACTGTTGCGTTTTACCACGTTCCTTTGTATGATACGAGTCTTACTGAGTAGCAGACTACAACACAATCGATCGAAAAAGAGACTGACTATGAAAATATACAGAACACAGCAGGGCATTATTATTGAGTCCGATGCTAATTTCTTTATTTCGGCTCAGAAAGACTGGGACGGATATATCAATCGTGACGATTTATACCAATCAGTTTCAACTGAGCTACAACATCTTACGCCTGATCCTGCACTAAGGCAAAAGCTGGACAAGTATTTATTACCACCCATCCACCAACAGGAAGTCTGGGCTTCAGGCGTTACCTATATGAAAAGCAGAGAAGCCCGGATGGATGAATCCAAAGATGCAGGTGGTGGTGATTTTTACGCCCGCGTATACGATGCAGATCGCCCGGAGCTTTTCTTTAAAGCCACCGCGGCCAGGACTGTTGGCTCTGGCGACAACGTATTAATTCGCCGCGATTCCAACTGGAATGTTCCTGAACCCGAACTAACACTTTTTGCCACAACGAATGGTAAGATTGTAGGTTACACCTGCGGCAACGACATGAGTTCGCGGGATATTGAAGGCGAAAATCCGTTGTATTTACCGCAAGCCAAAAGTTATGACGGCGCAGCAGCAATTGGCCCGTGTTTATACGTGCCCTCACAGGCCATAGACCCAGACACGCAAATCCACTTGTCAATTTTGAGAAATGGGCTAAACATGTTCTCGGGAAGCATCGGAATCAACCGAATGAAACGGTCACACACGGAATTAATCGGCTATCTATTTCGTGAAACCTCCTTCACGCACGGCGTGTTTCTGATGACAGGAACAGGCCTTGTTCCCCCGAATGATTTTACATTGCAGGTAGGTGATGAAATCAGGATTACAATTGATAATATTGGAACGCTCATCAACACTGTTACACAAAAACCACTTGACTGATGAATTTAACAGGCAAACAAATTATCGGACTTACCTTCTCTGCTGAAGGGTCAACTGTATTTCAAAGCTTGAATCCGACAACGGGCGAGAAATTGCCCACCCAGTTCCATGCCGCAACTCTAGCAGAGTTGGATCAGGCCGCACATAAAGCCCAAATAGCATTTCAGGTGTACAGGCAGAAGTCGGGAACAGAAAAAGCCCTATTCCTTGAAAAAATTGCTGAAGAGATCGACAACCTGGGCGATGATCTAATCAATATCGCAACCGCTGAAACTGGTTTACCTGCAGGTAGAATTGCGGGCGAAAGAGGGAGAACAACTGGTCAGTTGCGACTTTTTGCGCAGCTTTTGAGGGACGGATCATGGGTAAATGCACGCATCGAGACAGCGATACCCGACCGCCAGCCGCTGCCGAAGGTGGATATAAGAATGATGCACCGGGCACTCGGTCCTGTGGGTGTATTTGGTGCAAGCAATTTCCCATTGGCCTTTTCAGTGGCCGGAGGTGACACAGCTTCCGCCCTTGCAGCAGGATGCCCTGTCATTGTAAAAGCCCATTCTGCGCATCCTGGTACTTCTGAGCTGGTGGGCAGCGCTATTCAGCAGGCTGCATTGAAATCAAAGATGCCAGAAGGAGTATTTTCGCTGCTTCACGGAAGCGGTACTGTTATCGGTTCAGCGTTGGTTCAGCATCCAGTTATAAAGGCTATTGGCTTTACAGGATCGTATCAGGGTGGAATGGCACTTTTTAACTTGGCTGTCAAAAGGCCTGTGCCTATTCCCGTCTACGCTGAAATGGGCAGCACCAATCCAGTCTTTATATTACCTAAGATTATGCAGGAAAAAGGTGCTTTAATAGCCCAGCAATTTGCCGCATCAGTAACATTGGGCGTAGGCCAATTCTGTACAAATCCAGGGATGATGATTATTAACCAGTCCGGAGCGTCGCAGGGTTTCAAAAGTGATTTATCAAAAGAGTTCCGGCATGCAAAAGGTGGGGTTATGCTCACCAAAGGAATTCAGGATGCTTACCACAAGGGCGTTGCAAAACACCTGGAAAAAGAAAGTGTAACGGTGATGGCAGAAGGAGACGAAGGCGGTGGCTTTACGGCTGTCAAGCCTGTATTATTCGAAACAAATGGACAAGCGGTTGATGCAAACCCGGAATTATCAGAAGAGATATTCGGGCCAGCCAGCGTACTGGTCGAAACGCAAAGCAAGGAAGAGCTATTGCACATTGCGCAGAACCTGGAAGGTCACCTGACGGCAACTGTGCACGGAACTCCTGAAGAGCTAACCGAATATGCTGACTTGCTTGAATTATTAGAACAAAAAGTGGGACGCCTAATTATCAACGGCTTTCCTACTGGCGTTGAAGTTTGTCACGCCATGATGCATGGCGGACCATTCCCCGCAACAACAGATTCCCGAAGTACTTCTGTGGGGACGGCCGCGATTTATCGGTTCACCCGGCCGGTGAGTTATCAGAATTTTCCGGAAAACCTCCTTCCTGACGAGCTGAAAACCAATAATCCGCTTCGGGTTTGGCGTCTGGTTAACGGTGCATTTCAACAATAATAGCAATCGCCACGTGTCAGTGGTCTCTATATCATACCGCCAAAACCGGGTGAATATCAGGTCAAAAGGTTAGCGAATTACGAATCGGTCCTCCTATGGCGCATAGGGACAGGCCATTAGCTTCTGCCAACCTATTTACGCGACATGCACAATATCCAATAACATCCCCGCGCCTTATGTGTTTTAAGGTATAAAGAACAATTATGTTTTCATTTTTTAAGAACAACCCGGTTAAGAAACTTGAGGATAAGCGCAAGAAGTTATTGGAAGAAGCCATGCATACGCAGCGTTCGGGGGATTTGAAGGCATATGCATTGAAAATGGAAATGATCGACAAACTGGAAAAGGAAATTGAAAGCCTTCAATCTCAAGAACGCGGACGCCCTCGTTAGTCCGACCACGACAGTATTTTGGTTTAGAAGAGACTTGCGTCTTTCCGATAACGCCGGCATGTATCACGCGTTGCAGGAAAACAAAAATGTTCTTCCCCTATTTATCTTCGATACTGAAATCCTGGGAAAACTGGAAGATAAAAAAGATAGCCGGGTAACGTTCATTCACCAATCACTAAGATCGCTAAAGTCTCAATTGGAAGAAATAGGAAGTTCACTTCTGGTTTTCCATGGGAATCCACGGGAATTTTTCAAAATAATAAGCCCTAAAGCGGTTTACACCAACCATGATTATGAGCCGTATGCCCTGCAACGTGATCAGGATATCAATGCGATTCTTGTGCAGCGAGGCTCCACATTAAAGATATTCAAGGATCATGTAATCTTTGAATGCAACGAGATATTAAAAGATGACGGGAAGCCCTACACTGTTTTCACGCCGTACTGCAGAAAATGGAAATCCAAATGCACCAAATTCCATTTAAAAAATTATCCCACAGAAAAATATTTCGCACATTTAAAACAAGTTGATCCAATACCATTTCCATCCCTTAAGGATATTGGCTTTGAGAAGTCCGAAATTACTTTTCCCAACCGCATTGTTAGCAAATCAATAGTTGAGCATTATGACAAGACCCGTAATTTTCCAGCCATTCAAGGTACAACGCAATTAAGCGTTCATATTCGTTTCGGGACAATCAGTATCAGGAAATTGGCGCGTCTTGCCATTCAACAGAATGAAGTCTGGCTTAACGAACTGATTTGGCGTGATTTCTATCATATGATACTCTGGCATTTTCCGCACGTTGAAACAAAAGCCTTTAAGCCTGCTTACGATAGGATAGCGTGGAGAAATGATCCTGAAGAATTTAATGCCTGGTGTGAAGGAAGAACGGGTTACCCGATTGTGGACGCCGGCATGCGGGAGTTGAACGCAACCGGTTTCATGCACAACCGTGTGCGTATGATTGTTGCCAGCTTTCTCACAAAACATCTATTGATAGACTGGCGCTGGGGAGAAGCGTACTTTGCCCAGAAATTACTGGATTACGACCTTGCTGCGAATAATGGTGGCTGGCAGTGGGCTTCAGGCGCTGGGTGTGACGCAGCACCCTACTTCAGGATATTCAATCCGAAACTGCAAACCGAAAAGTTTGATCCACAGCTGTCATACATCAACAAGTGGGTTCCGGAGCACAATAACCCGGAATACCCTGCCCCTATTGTAGATCACAAATATGCGCGTGATCGGGCTCTGAGAATATACAAACAGGCATTGGGATAATCCAGGTATAATTCCTCCTATTCGGCGGACCTAACTTAGTAGACGAAGATCTCGTCAATAAATACCCAACCCTTCTGCCCTTTTCCGTTATGCCATGCGGGCAATTTGGCGACGGGTTTGGCAACCACTTTATAATACGAATACGAAGCCGGTTCAAGAGGTATGAACAAGGCTCGAACACCCTGCGGCTCATTTCCTGCTGGTTGGTCAGGCTTTAATCTTTTAATTAACCTTAGCTCATTTTTGTTCTCACCTGCCCATACTTCAACTTCTTCAGGTGGGAAACAGAAAGCCCCAATATTTTTTCCATAGCTAAGTACGATCTGCTTTACCGTAGCAGTTTGCCCTGCAAAGGAGATTCCAGCCACAAAAGGTTCATTGCGATATCCTAGCCATGAAGGTTCTTGCAACACATCAGGCACACCTTTTCTTCTATCCACCAGACTCGCCTGCCCCTGGCCCCTATACCGCGGATCGGGCTGCGTGAGCAATTCGACCTGTGTTGGATTTAATCCCGCAACGAAACAGGTTACTTCATACACCCCGCTGCAATACCAGGATTCCTTGCAGGCCCGTGCTTTGATTACCGTAGTCTCACTGAACTTAAGCGGGTGATCATAAACCAACCCCTTTAACGTATCCGGCTCTGAACCGTCCAATGTATAACGGATTGCAACACCGGGCATAGGATGCTTTAGCCTGATGTCCGCATTGCTTTGCACCACGCCTTCATTGTCCAAAATCGGTTTACTTAATTTTAATATTGACTCATCATTAAATTGGCTATTGATAATCGAAACCTTCGGATACAAGGTAGAAAGAGAGTCAAGCTGAGTATCGGATATTTTTGTACTCCATACAAAGACATCGCGAAGGTTGGGTAATGACAAAATATAACCCAGACTGCCTGCTCCTATCGCTGTGCCAGCAAGGGCAATAGATTTTAGGTTTTTCAAACCTCCAAGTTCTGCCAGGCCATCACCTTTAATGGCTGAAAAATTAAGATTCAGGTACTCCAGATTTACAAATAATTTAATTGTCGACAAATCTTTATCTTCAACAGGCATCTTGGAAAGATTCAAAACGACAAGTTGATCTTTAATAACGCTCAGCTCGTCCAACGCCTTTTTTTCAAAAGATTTCCGAACAAAAAAATCCACTTGCAGGGCAGGACTATTTTGATACAACGGAAGGACCGTTCGAAATGGCGTATTCAGATTTTTGACAACGTACTCTGAAGCAGCTTCAAATGTGTACTGCTCCTCTACAGGAGGTGGGGGTTGTGCAGCAACGATAGCAGCCACCATGGATTTCAAAGAATCTCCATCATCAAATTGACTCAATTTTTTTTCAAAATCAGCGCCGGATTTTATCCATGCCTTTAAGGCTGCAATTTCAATTCGGGTAAGTTGTGGCTTTCCGTCCGGCGGCATATGTGCCTCCTCGCTGAGGGGAAGATAAAATGCCTTAATCATTCGGCTGGCGGAAGGATCTCCTTCAACCCATGGCTTCCCATTCTCTCCACCGGCTTTAAACTTATCGACAGAAGTCATGATTAATCCGCCTTTGGCTTTGGATTCATTATGGCATGTGAAACACTTTCTCTCCAGGATTGGCTCGACAGCGTATTTATAAACAGAAGCATTATCAGCTGTCAAAACAATTTTCGATTTGGAAATAGGTGCTAACAGGAAATTATCGCCATGCGTCAACACAGCGCCAGTATGCCCTGTAAAAACCAGCACCAAACAAGAAAGGATACCTATGCCAAAGAATATAGATTTTTTTTTAGCTGCATTGTGCAACAAAAGCGCTGCATAGCAAAGAAAGCTCAGCAAAACCCCGCTGATTTTATGTCGCGCTAATACCTCTGGACCATAGTCACTTTGAAGGCTTAAAAAAAAACCAAAGAGCGCTGCAGCGGAAGCCGAAAGGGAGGTCAACAATAGCCCAATGTGAATTACATGATGTGTAACAACTTTGTCATTATCTTTTTGCACGAGCATCAGTACAACAAGAAAGACTATTGCACCAATAGGGAGATGCAAGACTAGTGGGTGCATTCGGCCTGCAACTTGTAACCAGGCTGGAAGGTCGATTCGATTTTCAGCAAATAATAAGAAAAGCAAGAAGACCTGAATGCAGAAAATCAGGTTGAGGACTACACGACTTAAACGCTCCATGAATCCATTATGCTAAAATGCCATTCACCACTTTCCCGGCCACATCGGTTAAGCGGTATCTTCGCCCCAGATGCTTAAATGTGAGCTGCTCGTGATTAAGCCCCATAAGATGCAATACAGTTGCATGAAAATCATTTACGTGCACGGGGTCTCGCACAATATTATAACCAAACTCATCTGTCTCACCATAGACCGTACCGGGCTTTACGCCACCGCCAGCCATCCATATTGTATAGCTCCTTGGATGATGGTCTCTGCCATAATTTTCTTTTGAGAGATTTCCCTGGCAATAATTTGTTCTGCCGAATTCGCCACCCCATATTACCAGTGTCTCGTCCAACAGGCCACGTTGTTTCAGGTCCATGATCAGGGCTGCGGTTGCGCGGTCAACATCTTCGGCTTGCAGAGGCATTTCACCTACCATATTTCCATGCTGATCCCAGCCCTGATGATATAACTGGACAAAGCGAACTCCTGATTCAGAAAGCTTGCGGGCGAGCAAACAATTGGAGGCATATGTGCCTGGCACCAGGCAATCTGCACCATACATCTTAATGATATGGTCAGGTTCTTGAGAGAGGTCTGATAATTCCGGAACTGCTGCCTGCATTCTGTATGCCATTTCGTACTGTTGCACCCTTGCCTGAATTTCCGGATCACCAAAATCGGTGTAATTCAAATCATTTAGTTGGGCAAGATTGTCCAACATCTTCCGGGTATCCTGCCTGTCTCGTCCAGCGGGATCTTTCAAATAGAGAACACGCTCTTCACTGCTGCTAAATTGAACACCCTGATGGATACTGTCTAAGAAACCATTGCTCCAAAGTTTTGAATATACGCCCTGACCGTTACCTCTTCCCCGGGATAACAAAACACAATAAGCGGGAAGGTTCTTATTTTCACTTCCCAAACCGTAACTCAGCCACGCACCCATGCTTGGCCGATTCCCCTGCTGGGCGCCCGATTGCATAAAAGTCAACGCCGGATCGTGGTTAATGGCTTCGGTATGCATGGTTTTAATGAAGCATATATCATCAACAATCTTGGCGATGTTCGGGAAGATTTCGCTTACCCAGGCTCCCGATTTCCCGTACTGTTTAAAAGAAAAATGAGACCCTACAAGCGGAAATTTTGCCTGATTAGATGTCATGCCCGTTAGCCGTTGTCCCTGCCGAATTGAAGCTGGCAAATCCTGACCCGTCATTTTATTAAGCAACGGCTTGTAGTCAAAACTTTCCAGCTGCGATGGAGCCCCATTCTGAAACAGATAAATAATTCGTTTTGCCTTTGGTGCAAAATGGGGTAATCCCGTTAACTGTGAAAGTCCATCATCACCCGATTTGAACAGGTCTGGTATCAACAGAGATCCCAGTGCAACAGACCCCAGGCCCAAGCTCATTTTTCCCAGAAAATGCCTGCGTGTAATATGAAATCGTTGATTTATAAATTCATTCTCCATAAGTCAGACTTTGGTGATGGATTCTTCCAAATTATAAATGGTATGGACAACCTGCATTAAAGCCGCCAGCGACACTTTATCTCGCGTATCGATAAAAGGGTACTCACCAACATTTACAAATTCTTTTGCTTTTTCGGGTGATTCAGCAAATACCGTTTTCTCGTCCGCGTAGTATCGCATCAGAATTTTCAATTCCTCTGGCTTTGGCATTCGACATACAATAGCCCGAAAGGCGGCATTGATCTTTTCTTCCACCGTGGAATTGCTTTGCATCAATCGTTCAGCAAAAACGCGGGCCGACTCCAGGATAACCGGATCATTTAATACGAGCAATGCTTGCAGGGGTGTATTCGTGCGTAGCCTGTTCACCTCACATTGATCCCTATTGCTGGCATCAAATACCAGCATGCCTGGCGGCGGCACGGTACGTTTAATAAAACTATACAAACCTCTTCTGTACAAATTATCGCCGTGGTCCTGAACATAGCGCGCTAAAACGCCACGTCCGGAAGTTGCGGACTCCCACACACCTTTTGGCTGGTACACCTTCATGCTTGGACCTCCAATTTCTCTTACCAGAAGACCGCTGCTGGCCAATGCCATATCCCGAATTGTTTCGGCTGCCATTCTGGTGCGTGGTCCGCGTGTCAACAAAATATTTTCCGGGTCAGCCGCTTTTTTTTCTTCAGTCAGCTCAGAAGACTGCCGGTACGTTGCAGACATGACAATCTTCTTCAAAAGTCGCTTCACATCCCATTCATGATCCATAAAATCCAGGGCAAGCCAGTCCAGCAGTGCAGGATGTGATGGCATCTCTCCCTGCATACCAAAATCACCAGAAGTCTTTACGATGCCTCGCCCGAAGAGCTCCTGCCACATTCTATTTACGAAAACCCGAGCGGTCAATGGGTTTTTTTTGTCAACCAGCCACTTCGCAAGACCGAGCCGATTGTTTCCGTATGTTACAGAATCGAAAGGCATGATAGCTGATGGCAATCCGATGTGCACCCGTTCATCAGGTGCGTCATAAACACCACGCTTTAATAAATATGTTGGTCTTCGAATAGGCGCATCTTTCATCACCATTACTTCCACTGCCGTAGTATCTTTCTTGTTGATGAATGTCAGAATCTTGCTGACATCCTCCGTGGTGATCTTCATCTTGGGTGGATCAGCCAAGGAGGCGAGCGAAATATCACCCACCAAGCCTTTTTCCGGGACCTGGTTGAAAAAGGCAAAAACACTATAATAGTCCTTCTGTAAAATCGGATCATACTTATGATCGTGACACTTTGCACACTCAAACGTTAATGCCAGAAAAGCCTTTCCAAATGTATTTGTCCTATCCGTCACATATTCAATGCGGTATTCTTCATCTATCACACCGCCTTCCTGTGTAATTTTATGATTACGGTTAAAGCCCGTTGCCAATAATTGCTCCGGGGTGGCATTGGGCAAGATATCGCCGGCGAGTTGCCAGGTGACAAAGCTGTCGTAGGGATAATTCTCATTAAAAGCATGAATAACCCAATCGCGCCATGGCCACATCGTACGAAGGCCATCATCCTGGTATCCATGTGAGTCTGCATAACGGGCCACATCCAGCCAATAGGTTGCCATTTTCTCTCCGTATGCCGGTTGCGCCAATAGCTCGTCCACTATTTTCTCATAGGCACCTGCTGAATTATCCAGCAGGAATTCTTCCTGCAATTCAACTGAAGGAGGAAGGCCAGTCAGAGCAAAGCTAACACGTTTCAATATTCTTTCTTTATCAGCGGATTTGTTTGGTTCAAATCCGGAGCGTTCCATCTGGTCTAAAATAAAGTAATCAATTTCATTTATGGGCCATGTTGCATTGGTGACTTCAGGAATCGGCGAAGCTTTTGGGCGGATAAAAGCCCAATGAGGTTTATACCTGGCACCCTGCGCTATCCACTTTTCAATGAGTTCAATCTCAGATTCATTCAGGCTTAGGTTAGACTTAACGGGAGGCATAACCACAGCCGTATCTGGAGACGATATGCGAATAAAAACTTCAGACGTTTCAGGATGCCCTGGGGTAATAGCATGCCCAGTCGGATCGTCCTTAAGGGCGGCCAGCGCACCTTCATGGGTATCAAGCCTTAGATTTGCTTTGCGCTGATTGGCGTCGGGGCCATGGCATTTAAAGCAGCGATCAGACAGGATCGGCCGGATATCAAGATTGTAATCGACCGAATCGGTAAGCCGGGCGGTAATGGACTTCTCTTTACACGACCAGCCCAATAAGCCGAATATAAAAAACGTAATATTTGTGAATCGGGTAATTCTCCTCATTATCTTATAACGCGTCGTGTCCTGTTTTCCAAAGCAGCTGAAAACCCTTTGCCCTCAAGATTGTTAATTCAAAGATATGAAAATCTACACACTAAAAAGGACCCAGTTTCTGCCCATTACCCTTATGAAGGCCTGGGATTTTTTCTCATCGCCGCAGAATTTGAGTAAGATTACGCCGGAACACATGCAGTTCAAAATTTTGTATATCTCGGGAGAAAATCAAATGTTCCCTGGCCAGCTAATATGCTACAAGGTGAATGTGCTTCCTAAATTTCCTGTACAATGGGTTACAGAGATAACGCATATGAGCAAACCGAATTACTTCGTTGACGAACAAAGGTTCGGCCCTTACGCCCTTTGGCACCATGAACATCATTTTAAGGAAGTATCTGGTGGTGTTGAAATGACTGACGAGGTGAATTATGGCCTTCCACTGGGTGTTTTAGGTAAATTGGCGAATTGGCTTTTTGTGCAGCAAAAGGTAAATGCTATTTTTGACCATCGTTCCAAGATTTTGTTGGATTTTTTTGGTAGTAGCAGAACGGAAATTACACACTCAGCATAGCCATGGATTTGGTAATGATTTTACTTTGTTCGGTGATCGTCATCGGTACTTTTCTTTTCTGGGAGTTTATTGCCTGGTTTACGCACAAGTATATCATGCATGGTGTTTTGTGGACCTGGCACAAATCACATCACACCGTGCATAATCATGCGCTGGAAAAAAACGATCTTTTTGCGCTTGTCTTTAGTATTCCCTCTATTGGACTTATCTACTACGCCACGGTAGTAAATTATAATCCATATCTAATTTCCGTAGGTATAGGCATTTTTTGTTACGGTGCATTCTATCTGATTTTTCATGACCTTCTGGTTCATCAGCGCATGAAATGGAGACCACAAAAAAAGAGCAAGTACCTGCAAAGAATGATACACGCGCACTACATTCATCATAGTAAGCACTCAAAAGATGGCTGTGAAGCCTTTGGTTTTTTGATTGCCCCGAAGAAGTATGAACCAAAAAACTTTACCATCAAACTCGATCGACAAGAAACCCAATAAACCGCTTTGAATTCAAAATACCTTTATCTTTCACTAGACCTGCTTTCTTTTATAGTCCCTTTCTGTGCAAGTTTTCAAAAAAAAGCACCCTTCTATAAAAAATGGAAATACTTTGGCATTGCGTTGCTCATTACAGCAACCATTTTTGTCGTATGGGATGAAATCTTCACTCGTGAAAATGTGTGGGGTTTCAACCCAAAGTATCTAACGGGTGTGTTTATCGGATCATTACCGATTGAAGAAATATTATTTTTTATATGCATCCCTTACGCCAGTGTCTTTACATATTTTTCGCTTAACCATTTGATAGAAAAAGATCATCTTTTTCCGCATCAGGAATTAATATCCAGTTTGCTGATTATTATATTGCTTATCTCCGGGATCTATAATGTTGATAAGTGGTATACAGGTGTTACATTTATTTCATTGGCCTTATTCCTGGCATACCAGATGTTGAAAATAAGGCCACGCTATATGGGAAGATTTTATTTTGCCTTCGGTATTCTGCTGGTACCATTTTTTATCATAAATGGTATATTGACCGGATCTTTCATAGAAGGTGAAGTGGTGTGGTACAATAAGCAACACATTCTTGGAATAAGGATTGGCACTGTTCCCTTTGAGGATATATTTTATGGGCTTCTGCTTATTCTCATGAATATCGCAATTATGGAATGGCTGGAAGAAAGGGAGTATTACAGAAAAAAAAGAGCCCACTGACAGTGTGCTCAAAATGTAGTCTCTTTACTAAACCAGATTAAACGGACTCAATGTCTATCTTCTCAAATTTCATTTTCTTTGGCTTAGCATCCTTTTTGGATTTTCCGCTTACCGCGTTCTCCATAAACTTTTGCGCTTTCCTTTTTTTCTTGTCCTGACGTTTGATCACATTGGCAAAAATCGAAGCGAGTTTTTTAGCATTGCTGCGGAGTAATCTCTTTGCCTTTTTGCCGGGCGGCGGCAGTTCCAAACTTTTAAGAGCTTCCTGCATCGAATCGTTTATCAGACCCTGCAGGGCTTTTTTTGATGTCTTTGTCTTTTCCATAATAGTGGTCATTAGTACCCTAAAATACGAATGTTCAAAGAATTAAGAATGACATAAACCAAAAATTAACAATGGGTATAGAAATGGCCAAAAACAAGAAAAAAAGGCGCTTTTGGCACCTTTTCTGCCTAACCAATGACAGTCTGCCGTGGCTATTCATAACGCAATGAATCAACAGGGGAAGTAGAGGCCGTCTTTACAGACTGATAGCTTACAGTAACCCACGCGATAATAACTGCCACCATGCCACTTGCAAGGATAACAATGGGGTCCACTTCGATCCTATAAGTGAAGCCTTCAAGCCACTGATTGGATATGAACCAGCCTGCTATGGCGGCTGGGATGAAGGCAATGACCACAAGTTTGGTGAACTCTTTGGATAGTAATAAAGTAAGTCCTGCTACGGAGGCTCCCATTGCTTTTCGGATACCAATCTCCTTCGTACGCCGCTCTGCAGTAAACGCCGCAAGCGCAAACAATCCCAGGGAGGCAATAAATATAGCCAACGCTGAAAATATACTGAAGATGTATCCCATCCGCTGTTCCGCGCGAAAGAGCTCATCAAAATTTTCATCCAGAAACACAAATTCAAACGGTTCATTGCTGGCATGTTCCTTCCAGCGCTTTTCAACATTAGCAACTATATCTTTTGGATTTCCTTCATACCTGATGAGCAGGTTGTTTGCGTTTGCCGTATACCGAATGGATATCGGCCTGACTTCAGTCTTGAACGATTCAAAATTAAAATTTTTAACAACGCCCACCACCTTCAGGCGTTCAATGCCTGATCCACTACTGCTATATAAAATTTCCTCTCCTATTGGATTCGCAAATCCAAATTCCCGCACGGCAGCTTCGTTTAGTATGATGGCTGTCGTATCAGATGGGAAGTCTTTTGAGAAATAGCGTCCCTCTTTTAATTCAAACTTGATAACATCCATATGGTCCTGATCTGCGTAATACACGCCCATGATATGATCCTGGTCAGATGCCGACGCCTTAAAGACCGTTGTATTATTAATGCCTGGAAAGGTATTGTTCGTATAACTCATTTTCTCGATTCCCGCCTGCTGCGCCAAGGCATTTTTAAATGCGTCCTTGTTCGTACCCAGCCTGTCGGTATTCTGAAGTACCAGGATATTGTTTTTATCAATACCCAGATTCTTCTCTTGCATGTATTGAATCTGTTGATACACCACCAGCGTGAAAATGATCAGAAATATCGACAGTGCAAATTGGAAAACAACCAGCAAGCTGCGTATACCCTTCGTCTTCATCCCGGCTCTTACTTTTCCCTTTAGCACGTCAACAGGGCTGAACGACGTCAGGTAAAACGCAGGATAACTTCCGGCAATCAATCCTACCAAGGCAATCAGTGCAAAAATGCCCGCGATGAAGCTAGGAGTTGCAATTATTTGCATGTCCAGCATCTTACCAGAAAGCAGATTGAAGTAAGGCAGGAGTAAGTAACAGACCACAAGTGCCAGCACTACGGCCAGCGCACTATACAACATTGATTCCGCCATGAACTGAATTATCATCTGTCCACGGAGCGAACCCAATGTCTTCCGCAAACCAACTTCTTTCGCCCTACCTGCCGACCGGGCTGTAGAGAGGTTCATAAAGTTAATGCAGGCAATAACAATGATGAATATGCCTATAGCCCCGAAGAAATAGATGTACGTAACATTACCGCCTGCTTCTATTCCATCCTGGGTAGTGGAATGCAGATGAATATCCGTCAATTTTGTTGAAAAATAACCATATTCTCCATCTTGCTCCCGCATCTGCCTGAGGCTGGTACCCATGAATCGTTCGATTTCCGGGCCGATATACTTTGTCACCAGATCCTCATATTTGCTGTTTACTTGCGCCACATCAGCATTGGAACGAAGCGTGAAATAGGTAAACATGAAGTTGTTCAGCCAAATGCCTTCTTTAAGGCGATCGTTTGAAGCTGCCGATATGAGCATGTTAAATCCAAAATGGGAATTTGGTGGCGGGTTCGCTGCCACACCGGTAACCTTAAACGTCTTGTTTTCACTACCAATAACGAGCAGTTTGTTTATGGGGTTTACTTCGCCAAAATACTTCTTAACCATCTCCTCCGTCAGTACTACGGTATTAGGCTCTTTCAGGGCTGTTTTCACATCTCCCTCTTTTAAAACAAAACTGAAAAAATCAAAAAAGTTGGAATCAGCATAGAAGACTTTTTCTTCTGTCAGAATTTTTTCCTCATATTTTATTGCAGGTCGTCCAAAATAACGAATAAGGCGCGTCGCTGATTCTACTTCAGGAATCTCCGCAACAAGTGCAGCAGCCATCGGTGGACAAGTGTTTGAGACTCGAATATCCTGACCCCCTATTTTACCATGGAGCCCGACCTGATAAATCCGATCTGCGTTTGCATGAAACCGATCGTAGCTCAATTCATCTGCTATGTATAAAATGATTAGCAGACAGGCTGCAACGCCAATAGTCATCCCGAGCACATTAATAGCAGAGAAGAACTTGTGCTTGAGTATATTTCTAATGGCAACGTTGAAATAGTTTTTGAACATGTTATTGTCGTTTTGAGTAAGACGCAGTGATCAACTAAAAGTTACCGATTTGGAACCGAAAAAGTCAGCGACAGGGAGTCATGCACCGCCCTTTTCGGACTTTCATTCAGTACCCGACATTTATTCTACGCGAATTGTGAATCAAATTCACAATTAAAATCAGCCACTATGCAACACGCAATGGCAATTCCCATCCCAAAGACATTGATGAAAATGAAAAGTTTGTTCTTCAGCAGATTGCGAATCGTGATGAGCAAAAAGTTCTTGATCATGGGGTAGATTTTGCAAGTATAAGACTTAAATGCATGACAAAAGGTTAAATACACCGCCGACCAGCCACCTGTATCTACTCCGGCACAGCGCCATCAAAACCTGGATAGGATCTGAACCGGGACATAGAGAAGGAAAACATATGAGGCTCCTAGCTCGGGCTGTTGCCCTGATATGTCTTCCTTTGGAAACTCACTTAAATATGGAATTGCTCCTTAATATTTTCAGTAACTACCTTCCCATCGAACAGGTTAACAATACGATGGGCATAGTTGGCATCATATGGAGAGTGCGTTACCATAATGATCGTTGTTCCTTCTTCATTAAGTTGAGATAGCAGTTTCATAACCTCCTGACCATTGGCAGAATCCAGGTTACCAGTCGGCTCATCGGCTAGTATTACTTTTGGCTTTGCAACGATAGCCCTCGATACCGCTACGCGCTGCTGCTGACCACCTGATAATTGTTGCGGAAAATGATTTCTACGGTGCATAATGTTCATGCGTTCCAGCACTTCCTCCACGCGTTGTCTTCTTTCGGCAGCGGGAACCTTCATATACAACAATGGCAGTTCAACATTTTCGAAAACTGTCAGCTCATCAATGAGGTTAAAGCTTTGAAATACAAACCCGATAGAACCTTTGCGCAATTGTGCACGCTGTCGTTCAGAATACTTCGCAACTTCATGCTCACCAAAATGATACTCTCCATTGGTTGGATTATCCAGTAATCCAATAATATTCAACAGGGTAGACTTACCACAACCGGAAGGACCCATTATGGCAACAAATTCACCCTCTTTGATGTCGAGGTTAATACTGTTCAGAGCTGTCGTTTCTACTTCTTCTGTGGTGTAGACTTTTTCGAGATTCTTTAGCTTAATCATGGCTGGTTATTTACAGTTTTGATGTTTAATGTTCATTTTTAGTTGTACACAAATGCCTGTTTATACTTCAACGGCTATTTCTTTTGACCGTTTTTTACGTCGAGGGGTTACACTAACTCCAATTCGCATCAATGAAGTATCAATACTTCATTGTTTCCAAAATTTTCATACGAGGAAGTAATCACTCTATCACCTGGTTTCAACCCTTCCAGTACTTCAAAGTATTCACTCCCCATCTTCCGCCCCAACTTTATATCCTGACGAACAGCTCTGCCACCTTCTTCAACCAAAAACACCCAATTTCCTCCCGTGTCTTTATAAAAACCTCCAACGGGCAAAAGCAATTCTTCCGAGGACTGCCCAAGTTCTATCCTCAACCGCAGCGAAAGACCTCTGCGCAGACCGGGAGGTGTTTCTCCAATAAAATTCATATCCACTTCAAATCTTCCATTGATTACGCCCGGATAGATGTACATGATCTCCAATTCGTAATCCTTATTATTGAAAGTCGTTGTAGCGTGTAAGCCGGTTGTAATCCGTGGCAGATACAATTCATCTATGGGTACCTTAACCTTATAGCTTCCAACTACATCGATCCAACCCATTCTTTGACCTGGATTAATATTTTGGCCAGGGTCCAACTGCGGTCTGGAAAGCTGACCATCAATCGGTGCCCGGATAACGAGGTTGTCCAGGATTTTTCCCACACCTTCAAGGTTCAAACTCATCCTTTTTTCCAATGCGTTAATTTCATTGAGTTGTCTCTTTCGGTCCAGGGAATCATTTCTGTACACTTCATATGTAAACTTTTTACGTTCAAGGTTATACTTGTAATCTGCCTCAGTCCTTTCAAATTCCTGTGCAGAGATCAATTTCTTTTCATACAGTTGCTTTTGCCTGCGGTATTGTGGTTCCAAAATAGCCAACTGATTGTCGATGAGCGCCAACTGGCTCCGCTGCTCCAGTTCGTTGCGGGTTATCCCAAGCCTTGTATCGCGATTTCGGTTAATACTCTCACTCAATTGGGCTTCCTGACTTAAGACCTGCAATTCACGGTTAAGGTTGCTTAGCTCCAAAACAATATCTCCCGCTTTCAGCATTTCACCGCTTTCAGCTACAACCCGTTTTACGGTTCCACCCTCTACGGCGTCCAGGTAAACCGTGCGGCTTGGTTCAATTGTGCCAGTTTGCGGAATGTACTCCTTGAATTCTCCCCGTTTAACCTCTGCAATCGTTATCTTATCCCTTTCAATTTTAAGTTTAGAACGTCTATCGGCGAAAATGAACTGATAGCCGATAAATGCCACAAAAAGTGCAATCCCGCCATAGGTAGCGATACGCTTAACAGTCCATATCTTCTTCTCGATTTTCTTATCCATTTTTTCTATGGCTAAAATGCATTTTTCGTTATCTGGTAACCATTCCTGACTATTTCAAAAGTACTTAAATCAGGGGCGTTCTCGCCATAATTGCCAACAAGTGTGCCAACAGTGTAAATGCATTTTTTGGTGCCCTTTCCATGAAGATCTGATGCAACACCAGTTCAATTGTGAACGTAATTGTCCGTAACCGAACACATTAATGAACACTATTTGCTATTTTTGATTGGATAGGCCGTTAATACATTTCGGTATGCACTTTGCCCATTAACGGACAACTGTGTTTGTTTACGATACAGTTAGGGTGCAATAAACAGGATTTGAATGGAACAGAAACAAGGAAAAATTCTCATTGTAGATGACAACGAAGATTTGCTGAAAGCTGCCAAGATGCATCTCAAGCGTCATTTTGCACAAGTTGATACCGAAAAGAAACCAGAAGCACTTCCGGCACTGATGAACAACGAAGATTATGATGTCATCCTGCTGGATATGAACTTCACCAAAGACGTTAGCAGCGGCGGTGAAGGGTACTATTGGTTGGAGCGCATTCTGGAGATCGACCCTTCCGCGGTTGTTGTTCTGATCACAGCGTACGGTGATATTCAAATGGCTGTTAAAGCCATCAAGGCTGGCGCCACAGATTTCGTTCTCAAGCCCTGGGAAAATGAAAAGCTGCTGGCCACACTGCACTCAGCTATGCGCTTGCGGGAGTCGTTGGATGTCATTGAAAGTCTGAAGTTCAAAAACCATGAAATCAACCAAGCCCTAAATGAACGGTATAGCGAGATAATCGGTCAAAGTAGTGCTATGCAAAAAATATTTCAAACCATTGACCGTGTTGCAACGACGGACGCAAATGTTCTTATCCTGGGAGAAAATGGTACGGGTAAGGAATTAATCGCACGTGCAATTCACAGAAATTCATCGCGAAAAAGTGAAAATTTTGCCAGCGTTGATTTAGGGTCTATCACGGAAACACTTTTTGAGAGCGAACTTTTTGGTCATAAAAGAGGAGCATTTACCGATGCAAAGGAAGATCGCGCAGGACGGTTTGAGCTTGCCAACCGGGGTTCGCTTTTCCTGGATGAAATTGGGAACCTTTCCTTGCCTCTTCAGGCAAAGTTGCTGACCGTATTACAGAATAGAAAGGTAAGCCGGGTAGGTGCAAACAAAGAAACACCCGTTGATATCCGCCTCATTTGTGCTACCAATATGCCATTGTATGAAATGGTAAAAGAAAATCGATTTCGGCAAGATTTGCTTTACCGCATTAACACAATAGAAATTGAAATACCAGCTTTGCGTGAGCGTTTTGAAGACATACCGATACTTGCAAATCATTTCCTGAAACACTATGCAGCCAAGTATGACAAAAACGCGATGAAAATCAGTGAAGGTGCAATGGCCCGTATGCATAAACATCCCTGGCCTGGAAATATTCGCGAACTACAGCATGCGATAGAAAGAGCCGTTATTCTCAGTAGCGGAAGCGTTTTACAACCCGAGGATTTCAACTTTGCCCCTGCTCCCGCCAAAGAAGACGGGCAACTTAGCCTTGAGCAATATAATCTTGAAGAGGTCGAGAAACTCTTAATCCGCAAGGTGCTGAAGAAATATAACGGAAATATTACGCAAGCCGCCTCAGAGCTCGGGCTGACCAGATCTTCGCTTTACAGAAGACTAGAGAAATATGGATTATGAATATCCGACCTTGCCTCGTCTCAGTACAAGCAACGAAAATTAAGGATATTTGACCCAGACGGAGGCGGAAGTGGCGAACCACTGTTTATTTGACACAGTCTAGCAATGAAAGTAGTCCATGAAATTGACATAACCATTCACCTTGAACTTCAGACTAAATGATTTTCGTACCCGGGTATTGCTACGGGTAATTTTCCTTGGGCTGGCGATGGCCTTGTTTATACTTATGCTTTCGCGACCCAATACGCTATTCGCCGCCATTCTCATGGGGACGATCATCGTTGTACAATTGGCTGACCTTTTTAAGTTTGTTAGCCAGACGAATAGAAAGCTCACCCGTTTTCTGGAATCTGTAAAATACTCCGACTTTATATCCGGTTTTACCGCAGACCATAAGCTGGGAAAATCATTTAAAGACCTAAACCTTGCTTTCAACGAGGTGTTGGAAGCTTTCAGGAAAGCACGCGCAGAAAAAGAAGAACACGGCCAGTATCTTAATACGGTGGTCCAACAGGTAAGTACAGGCATCCTATCATTTGATAATGAAGGCAATGTTCAACTCATGAACACGAATGCAAAACGCTTTCTGGGCATTGCAACCATTAAGAATATCCATGAATTCGCCAGCATCAATCCTAAACTCCATCAGGCCATTATTGCTGTTGCGCCCGGGAAAAGTGAACTCTACAAAGGTGGCAATGAACTTTTTCTAACGATCCAGGCAACCGAATTGCGCATCCGCGGAACAAGTGTAAAATTGTTAACACTTCAAAATATTCAACCTGAATTGCAGAAGCAAGAACTCGAAGCATGGCAAAACCTTACTCGTGTTTTACGCCATGAGATTATGAATTCGATTACACCCATATCTTCGTTAACCTCCACGCTGCGGGAAATTCTTAACCACGATATGAAAAAGATAGACGAGCATTATGAGTTAAAGGAAGAGGGCGCGGAAGACTTGCGCGATGGACTTATTACAATAGAAAGCCGAAGCAAGGGATTAATTAAATTTATAGACGCATACAGGGAATATACTTCCTTGCCAAAACCTAAAATCAAAACGGTAAGGTTAAATGAACTTATTGAACACGTGGCTCAGCTCATGAAAACAGAACTAAAAAAGACCAACATACATTTCCGGCATTCATGCAGTTCAGCATTCCTCACCATTAACGCGGATATTGAAATGATCGAGCAAGTTTTGATAAATCTTCTGAAAAATGCGATTGAAGCGCTTGATGGCAGTGAAAATCCGACGCTTGACCTTATCGGTCGGTACGATGAAAGCTCAGTAAAGATTGAAATTATTGACAATGGTTCAGGCATCGTCAAGGAGGCACTGGAACATATCTTCGTTCCCTTCTATACGACCAAAAGAACTGGCTCAGGTATCGGTCTGAGTTTGTCCCGTCAGATCATGCAGATGCACCACGGTTCGATTTCAGTTGAGTCAGTGCCTGATGTGAGGACCATATTCACGTTGCGGTTCTAGTTCTGCCAACTCTGATTCCTTTAGTGGCTTTCCGGGAGTTCAATAAAAAATGTAGTCCCTTGTCCCGCGGCTGTCTCAAACCATATCCTGCCTTCCATCTGCTCAATAGCCTGTTTCGCAATGGCTAAGCCAAGACCTGAACCGGACTTCTTAGTGCTAAAATGCGACAGGAAAATCCGCTCTGCGATATGAGCTTCAATCCCCTTACCGTTGTCTTGAAAGATTAAGAGGTACCCGGAACTTCTCTTTTCCAACTCAATTCGTAGCCGCTGCTGGCGGCCAGGCATAGCTGATTGGAATGCATTAAGAATGATATTTGAAAACGTTCGCCCAAGCAGCTGTTCATCCCCCCGGATAAAAGCCTCCTTCACAGATGTTGTAAATACCAGGTCACCTGATTGGCTGTGAAGGAGCACAATCCGCCTGACCAAAGAAACTAACTCAAGCCGCTGAATAACCGGCTCAGGCATCTTGGCAAAAGTGCTGAAAGACGAGGCGATATCATTCAATGTTTCCACTTGCGACAGCAAGGAGGATACCGCTTTTTCCGTCTTCTCTGGTGTATGCGTGGCTCCGTGCAAGGATCGCTGGAGTTGCTGTAGTGTCAACTTCATGGGTGTGAGTGGATTTTTGATTTCATGCGCTACTTGTTGGGCAATTTCGCGCCATGTGCGCTCACGCTGTGTTTGTTCTAGCTCGGCCTTACTTTCGCTTAGCTTGAAGAGCATCTGGTTATACTCCTTAACCATCAATCCAATTTCATCATCCGCTTTCCATTTTAGCGGCTGATTTATTTTAGTCAGCGAAGTCCGTTGCAGCGATTGCGTAATAAATTTTAACGGAAAAGTCAGCCACAGCGAAACAAAATACGATAAGATCACAAGCGCTATAAAAATCAGTGCGAAAATATTCAAGATATTGGCGAGAATGTTGATCTGTACTTTTTCCATCAAATGTCCGGATTGAAAGAAGGGTATTCCCAAGATCCCGATTAGCTCACCCGTTAGCGGAGCTTTTAATGCGGCATACGAAACTGAATACTCTAGCTTTCCAACGCGCTCTGTTTCAATCATTACATTTTCCCCTCTTCTTATATTTCGCAGTGCATCAGCGTTGATAAAGGTAGACAGCAAATTGTTTTCAAAAATCTGAGGTTGACTTGTTGCCAACAGCACACCTTCAGCATTGTAAACATTAGCGTCCAGCTTAGTTGATTTAGCTAAGTCTGTTAGCTGGTTCTCGAAACTTACGGAAGTTTCCTGATCACCGCTCAGATAGTCTTCTAACTGAGCAGAAAGCTGCCCGCTGAACGATTCAGCTTTACTCAAATACTCTTCATTTAGCTGGTTCTGAGAAGAGCGATTTGTAAGATTTAGCGTAGTAACGCTAACCAACATTAGGGGCAAAAAGAAGGCAAGATTCAGCAAGAGTTGAATGCGGGCAGAAAAATAGAGTTTCTCACCACCAAGATAATTGGTTATGCCCTGCGCTAGCAAAAACAAAAGTATGATTACTAACCCCAGCACCAGGAGAAAAGAAAAATTTGCAAGGGTATATGTTCGGGAGAGTTCAGGTGACGAAACGACTGCTACGCGATCATTTTCATCTTCTTGGCCAATGTGCACGAAGCCGGCGGCAGTGATTCCTGTCCTGTACAGGGCAGGATCGCCGAGTAAATCCCCGTCAAAGGAGAGTCCATAATTAAATTTTCCAGCACTGAATAACATCGAAGTGCTCGAAAAAACGGCATAACTAATATCCTGTGCATGATAAAACTGTTGAAAGCTATTGTCGACCAACAGTTCAGGATAAACATTTTCCGGAATTATCTTCTTTAAGGATAGCTCCAGCATGATATATCCTATGGTAGAATCTGTACGTAGAATAGCTATTTTCACGAGATATTTCTGAGCTATATCACGGGATGGGCTAGTGATGAAGTACACTCCTTCCGCTGGGGTGCGCAATGCATCTTTATCATAGAGGTCTACAAATTCTGACAAAGTAGCAGGTGATCGATTATTTAACGGCTCACCAGTGGATCCGAAAAGAAATATTTCCACGTCGTACTTATTAAAATAAGAGGGCAAAAAAACCTGCCTTATTTTTTGCCGGATAGCGTCACGGTTTAAGAAAGGAGTACTAAGGCGGCTTTGAATAAAAGCATCATTTTCAATTTTTATTGCCGTTTCATGAAGCAAATACTCCCCAAAAATGTCACGATTAACCAGGAAATCATCAGCAAATTTGAACTGGTTGTTGATCTTTTCCTGGCGGCTAAAATAATGAATGGCGTAGGCACCATTGGACGACAGAAAAAAAATGGCGATGAATAAGTAAGAGAAAGTCGCAAAAGTAAGTCGCTTTAACCCAGCGTATAATTTTAAGAAATAGACCAGAAAAAAATAGCTGCTACCAAGGACGAGCGAAGAAACATACTGCTGGCCTGTTAGTGTGTTGATCAATGCAAACAGCAACACTGCCATAAGAAATGAGAATACAACGCGTCCTTTTCTCCCATCCGCAATCATCAATCGTATGAATGTATGGGCAAATAAAAAGGAACACACACCCGATATTATTACAACCGTGATAGCAACTATCCGTATGCTATCAAAATCCAAGGATCGAGAGATGTCCAGGGCAATTGTTGAATTGTTGTATAAGGTCTGAATGGTTAGAAAGGGGAACAGAATAGCAAAGAGAATACACAAGCCAGCCAATATAGAGAGGAACCAGGAAACAAAGTTCCCCAGGTACAGGTATTGAAAAATTTTAAACCGGTGGTAATTTCTAAATAAATAAAAACACAACAAGAGTACAGCTAACTCATTTAGAATAAGATCTCCCAGTGAAGCATTTAAGGGTGAAGAGGCAAAAAACTGTGGATTAAACAAATCTGACTGATAAACTGCGTTTGGAAAATTGAGCTTAATCATGGCCAGGCGCAAACCGTGAAGAAACACATAAAGAGACACAAACCCGATTGCAGGATATTTCATTCTTCTTGCAAGCTTGTACATAAATACAATAAGCAATACAATGGAAACTGAAAAAGATATGACAGCCAGGAGATGTACCTGCTGATGAACCGGAAGTGCGTCACGCAGGAAACTTATCTTGAAGGGGCATTGGCCTTGTACGCAGACTACGATACCAAGACTGGAATTTGGCTCAAGGATGCTAATGTTGCCGGATGGAAAGATATGTGGATTCCACCACGTACTAAGGTAGTTGTTCGAAATATTGAATTTCCGGTATAAGGGAATGATGCCCACCAGGTATTGTGTTTCGCTGATGTACCATTTTTTTGCTAAGTAATCTCCATTGCCGGCCTTCAGCAATTTTAGTTTAAAGGTATCTGCAACAGACGCCAACGCGGGCACAAAGTGATTATCTGACCAGGAGATTACCTGTTGTTTGTTGCAGACAATAAATGAATGCGAACTTTGTGTAATATCACGGTCAGCACTTTGCTGAAATTGACCAAGAAGTGTTTCAGCGTCATTGTCGATTGACGCCATTTCTTCGCTGAGATTTGAAACAAGTTTTTCAATACGGCTTTGCGGAGAATAAGGGCGGCTTAGATAATAGGACGCCACTAGTCCCACGAACAGGAACAACAAACAACTTCCTAAAAGTATTGAAGACTTTAATCTCAAAAGCCGATCAAGATATAATAATCAATAAAGTTAACAAATTACTTTGTTTGCGACAGTTGAGGGTTGTATTTGATCCCCCCAAATAAAAGCAGATAGAAAATACGGGAATAACGATAATTAAATGGGACGAGAAAAACCATGACGGCGATGATTGTCCCGATGTATACCCATTCTGAAGGATCTCCGGCAACATAAATCGCAATACCAAGGATTACCAGCACCGCTACGGTAAACGCATAGCCCACGTACATCGCGCCTTGAAAGAACCCCGGTTCAGGTTCCAATCTAACACCACAATGGGGGCAGATTTCATTCATTATGTTGAATTTCGAAATCCTGCTTATTGGATACATAAAAATATGGCCTTCACGGCAACGGGGACACTTACCGCGCAGAAGGGCCTCCGTGTAACTGTTTTTGCGCATTCTTGCTGGATTTATACCACAAATATCCGATTAACAACACCGCCAGATAAGGCATTGAAAGCAGGTACAAGATTCCGGTATTGATCCCTGCGGCAATTCCCGGATTTCCGTTTGAAAAGTTATTCTCCAAGGTAGACCGGCACATTGCGCATTGCGCAATACCCAGGTTAACAAAACCGGCTGTCAACATAATACCTAACAGTAGCACCTTTTTCATTTCAACAAGAATATAAGATCAAGAATATGTATTTACAAATAATAAGGGCTTATCATTAAGTATACCATTACGCCGGTAATGGCAACATAAAGCCATACTGGAAACGTAAATCTAGCAAGTGCCTTGTGCCTTACAAATTCTCCTTGCCATGCTCTCAAATAAGTGAACAAAACCATGGGTATAACGCCAATAGACAAGAAAATGTGCGTAACCAGGATAAAATAGTAGACATACCGGATTGCCCCTTGCCCGCCGAAGGGTGTCGATTCACTGGTCATGTGATAAAGTACATAGAGCACCAAAAATAGCGCTGACAACAAAATGCACGTTTTCATGAGTCGTTCATGGTATTTCCGGTATCCGCTTTTTATACAGATTATGGCAGCAATAAGTAATACGGCAGTAATACCGTTGATTGTGGCGTAAACTGGCGGCAGGAAGCTTAATGTATAGCCGGGCACTTTCACGCCAAATAAGATTGCGACTACAACAGGAATCAGGACCGAAACTGTGACGATCACCTTTGTGTATTTTCTATTCTCCTGAACAGCAGTAACCTCTTTTTTCATCTTAATACTGCTTTAGCATTATGCTCAACTCTGTTGAGAGTCTGTCCATTTCTTCACGTTTTGCACTTTCATACTGCCCTCGAATCATTCCCTTCCTATCCAACAAGACTACATCAAAAGGATTTCGCAAGAAGAAAATGCAGTTTTTCCAATAGCGGGTTTTGTCGGTGTTTGGCAGCATCAGAATTACGACGGGGAATTGCATGAATTCTGTTTCAATGCGCCTAAGCAGATTTGAAGATTCATTTGTTATTTCCCCGGTATAGACAATGACAAGACTATCATTTTCAAATGGCAATTGTTCCTTTATGCTATCGGGAATATGATAGGGAAGTGCTTGTATGGCCTGGCAACCATCCTGAATTTCCGGATATACATCCACAAATAAGGGTTGCACCGAGAATTCATTCTTTCCAAAAAATTTAAGAAATAGGAAGATACAAATGGGTAATATTAATGCCAGAAAAAGAAAAACTACTTTTTGTTTATTCATACAATTCACCTCAGCCCAAAACCTCCCAGGATTAGCATCAAAAAAAGAGGCCTAAGTCTTCACCTAAGCCCCTGCCGTACTGTGCGTATTTCCTATAATCGCAGATCAGAAATAATGATTCCCTCGTATATGAAAGCGACGAGCATCCAGATGACAAAAGTCAAAGGAATCAGGATAGACCAAAACAACACCTTTACTTCATAGCGCAGATGCATAAATTCACCGACAATGTAACTGGCTTTGACAATAGTCAAGCCAATAAAAATAGCCGTTTTTAGTGGTCCGTGATGCATGGTAAAGGCGATCAAGAATTCAACTGCCGTTACTGCACCCAGTATTGCGGCTACAGTCCAAAGTTTCTTGATTTTTTCTTTATCAGGGGGCAGTACGTTTACCTGTACATTATCTTCAGCGTGATCCATGTGCTAATAATTTAGAATTAATCAACTTGATAATTAAACGAGATAGAAAAAAGTAAATACAAACACCCATACTAAATCAACAAAGTGCCAGTACAACCCAACCTTCTCCACCATCTCGTAGTGGCCTCTTCTATCATAGGTACCCATTACGGTGTTGTAATAGATAAGGAAATTTAAACAAACACCACTAAATACGTGAAAGCCATGAAATCCTGTAATAAAAAAGAAGAATGCAGCAAAATCGGGCGGTCCATATTGATTGTGGGCCAGATTTGCTCCAAAGAACGTAGTTCCTTCCGCTACTGCTTTGCCAGTTTCAGCACCATGAATGAAATGACCCCATTCCCAGGCCTGACAACTTAGGAAGGCCAGTCCACCCAGAATGGTCCATAGCATCCACTTTTCAACGGCTTTCCGATCCATTCGATGACCGGCCTCAACCGCCAAAACCATCGTAACGCTACTCATGATGAGAATAAAGGTCATAATCCCCACAAATACCAATGGCGCTGTGAGGCCATGCAGGAACGGTACAGCTTCAAAGACTTTTTCAGGAATAGGCCAATAGGCCTGTGAGAAGGTAAAAGCATCAACAGCACCCTGATACGCTTGATGGGAAGAACGGACCAAGCCATACGTCACGAGCAATGCTGAGAAAGTAAATGCATCGGATAGCAAAAAGAACCACATCATGAGCTTGCCATAGCTGACGCCCATTGGTGATACACCACCATCCCATTCGCTCCTTGCTGGAGCTGCTGCCGCTGTACTTGCCATAGGTAAAGTTTACGTTAATTATAATCTGTTATTGGGTGTGTAAGTTGCGTGTGTGGTGTTATTCTGTGAATACTACTCTTTTACCGGTTCAATAATAGAAAAACAAATAAATATAGCCAAAGTACATCCAAAAAATGCCAATAGGTGGCACACATTTCTATCTGCGAAAGGCTCTTGGCATGCACCTTGTATCGGAATGCCGCTACCAACACAATCAATAAAAAAACAACACCGCCAACGATGTGCATGCCATGCAAGCCGGAAATGACGTAAACAAACGATCCGGATGGATTGCCAACAAAATATACGTTGCGTTTCACAAGCTCACCCCACGCCATGAACTGGCCAACGAGAAAGGCAAGGCCCAAAACCAAGGTGATACCAATCGCTATTTTCGTTCCCTCCAGATCGTCCTTTTTAGCTGAGACGTAGGCCCAGTGCATCGTACCGCTGCTGAGTACTATTATTGCCGAAGTGATCCAAAATAGATTCGGCAGGTCAAACATCATCCAGTTACCATCCGACTGGCGCACGATGTAAGCACTGGTCAGGGAGGCGAAAATCATAACCACGCTGGCAATAAAGAGCCAAAGCGCAAACTTCTTAGGATGCATTGCCAATGGCTTGTTCGCTTCTTCTACTATTCTCAATTCTGTCGCCATAAATATTATTTGTATTTGATCTTGTTCTTCCTCAAACTTTATCCAACAAGTATGCTATCTGAACTATTGGCAAATAGAGAAAAGAAGCGAACATGATCTTCAATGCTGACTTCCGGTCTCCAGACTTCATTAATGAGAATGTCAATGCAAAAAAAAGTACACCGCAAATTGTGGCTACAATCGCTGAATTGACGCCAGTAATGCCAAATGTGGCGGGTAGCAGTCCCAGCGGAATAAGAAACATGGTGTATATCATAATCTGTATGGCCGTGTTAAGGTCCTTCTGGCCACCAGATGGAAGAAGTTTAAATCCTGCTTTCTTATAATCCTCATCTGCAACCCAGGCGATGGCCCAAAAGTGTGGAAATTGCCAAATAAATTGAATTCCAAAAATGATTAATGCCTCATAAGATATTCCACCTGTTGCCGCTGTCCACCCCAGTAATGGAGGAAGTGCACCAGGTATTGCCCCAACAAAAACAGCAATTGGTCCAACACGTTTCAGCGGCGTATAAACAAAACCGTAAAGAAGCATTGAACCCACAGAAAGCACGGTTGTCAGATAATTGGTATACTGCATCAAGATCGCTACCCCTCCCACCAAACAAATTGCCGCGAGCGTGGCGGCTTCGTTTACAGAAACACGTTGCGTGGGCAGAGGTCGCTTCATCGTACGAACCATTAATTTGTCCAGGTCTTTTTCGATGATCTGATTGATGGTAACCGCAGCACCCGATAGCAAAAAACCGCCAACGAAAAGCATGCCCAGTGTAACCCAATTCACCCGCGAGGAAGCCAGCACAAAGCCGAAGGCGCAAGAAAATGCCACCAAAAATGAAAGCCTGAACTTCAATAACTCCCAAAAGGCTTTGCCTTTCGCAATCGCGAAAGTAATCCCTGTTAAACCATTAACCTGACTTACCATCATACTTTACGAGAATGCAACTTCATCATTTCGCTTAAGCTTCAATAAAAACAAAAACTGCACTCCAAAAGTAATTGTGGCAAGCAGCAAATGAACCGGCTGAAGGACTGGGGGTACAGCAAAATAGGCCATCCCCATACCTGTCAGAATTGTACCCAAAATTAACAGGATTAGGGTAAGGGCGAAAATTTTTGAACCTTCAGTTTTATGTAATTTCACCATTAATCCAACGTGCATAACCAGCACGATCCAGGAGAAAGAGCGATGAATGATGAATTCCAGACCCAGGTTTGCGATCCAGGTCTCACGCACGAAGGCGCTGGTAACCCTGTCTATGGCCTCTCGAACTTGTGTGCCCAACAAAATCTGTATAAGCAAAACAATCATGGACCCAATCAACCACCAGAAGACTGCGTTAGAGGCAATCTTTGCGTTATAACTGCTTTGATGTACCAGAAATATCAGCAATGCAACGATTGCCAGTGCCAGAAACATATGTATGGTTATTGTCCAGGGTGTAAGATTTGTGGAGACCACAATAGAACCCATCCACCCCTGAAACCCCACCAATAAAAATGCCGCCAGTGCAACGATGGTGAGTTTTCGTTCTGTTTTCCAGTAACGTATCGAAGTAACGAAGACCGCGAAAATCAGTATGCCTATGACAACACCGATGAGCCTGTTGATATATTCAATCCATGTTTTCACCGGGTTGAAGTCATTCTCCTGAAGCACGGCAGGATCGTTCGTTATACTTGAAGCCGTGGCTGTCATGCCAAGGGCTTCTAAATATCTTACAAAACGCAGATTCTTCTTTTCCCGGTAGGCCGAATAAATTTCCTTATAGTTCTTGGGCAACTCTGATACTGATGTTGGAGGCACCCAGCGGCCAAAACAAGTTGGCCAGTCCGGGCAACCCATTCCAGAGCCTGTACTGCGAACTATACCACCCACAAGTATTAGGATATAAACCGCAACCAGGGTAGAAAACAAAAGCCTGCGAAATGATCTCATAGCTTTTTCCGATGCACTGTCAGGTGAATAAAAAACCAAGGTTCAAAGTTTGTCCCCGACCAGGTAAAACCTTGAGCATGAGTGGGAAATACCTAATGCTTGTCGTTTTCTATCACAATAGCCCCATCTCCATCAGAAGTCGATTCCAACTTGATCAACTCGTTTTCGTGTGGCAAGTTGGATTCAGGGGTTTCGGAATATGGAATATGCTGCGGAATATAATCTTCTTTTGCTCCTGGTTTGCTGTAATCATATGGCCATCGGTACACCGAAGGAATTTCTCCAACCCAATTTCCGTGACCCGGATGCAGGGGGGTAGTCCATTCAAGGGTATTTGATTCCCACGGGTTAGCTGGTGCTACCCTACCACGGAAAATACTGTAGAAAAAGTTGAACAAAAAGATAAACTGTGCAGACAACGTCACAATGGCTGCAACACTCACCAACATATTTAAATCAGTAAAACCGCTAAAGGTTTCAAAGTTAGTCCATGAATAATATCTTCTGGGAAATCCTGCTATACCGATATAGTGCATCGGGAAGAATACTAGGTAGACACCAACAAAAGTCAGCCAAAAGTGGATGTACCCAAGTTTGTGATCCATCATCCTGCCGAACATTTTCGGAAACCAGTGATATACTCCGGCCATCATGCCGAAAAAAGAAGCGCTCCCCATCACGAGATGAAAGTGTGCAACCACGAAATAGGTGTCGTGCAGTTGAATATCAATCGCCGAGTTACCCAGGAATATCCCAGTAATACCGCCGGTAAGAAAAAAGGACACCAACCCGATAGAGAATAACATGGCCGGTGTAAATCTGATGTTGCCTTTCCAAAGTGTGGTAACGTAGTTAAATATTTTCACAGCAGAGGGAACCGCGATAATCAATGTCAGCAACATGAAAATCGAGCCCAGGAACGGATTCATTCCCGTAACGAACATATGATGCGCCCAAACAACAAAGGATAGAATTGCTATAAAGAGCATTGAACCGATCATCGCCTTATAACCAAAAATGGGTTTACGGGAATTCGTGGCAATGATCTCTGAAGAAAGTCCAAGGGCTGGCAACAAAACAATATACACTTCAGGGTGCCCTAAAAACCAAAACAAATGTTGAAATAGTATCGGACTTCCTCCATCATGTGCCAGCGCTTCACCACCGATATAGATGTCGGATAAATAGAAGCTGGTACCAAAGCTGCGGTCAAATATAAGTAACAATGCAGCAGCGAAAAGTACCGGAAAAGAAAGGACGCCGATTATGGCAGTAAATAAAAATGCCCATATCGTGAGTGGCATTCTTGTAAATGACATACCCTTGGTGCGCAAATTGATTACAGTCGTAATATAATTTATACCCCCCAGTAATGAACTTACTATGAACAGGGCCATGGCTACCAACCACATGGTCATTCCAAGGCCAGAGCCCTTAATGGCCTGCGGCAATGCGCTGAGCGGAGGATATATTGTCCAGCCTCCCCCCGCTGGTCCTGTTTCCAAAAAAAGCGACGTAAACATGACAACACTGGATAGAAAGAAGAACCAGTACGACAGCATATTCATAAAACCAGACGCCATATCGCGTGCGCCAATTTGCAACGGTATGAGAAAGTTGGAGAAAGTGCCGCTTAGCCCTGCCGTTAGGACGAAAAACACCATAATCGTACCATGCATGGTTACCAGGGCCAGGTAAAATTCGGGGTCAAGTTTCCCATCCGGCGTTATCCATCCACCCAGCACAGGTTTCAACCATTCCAGATTCATTCCAGGAAAACCCAGTTGCAAGCGAAAGATTACCGATAGCATACCACCCAACAGCGCCCAGAAAATACCAGTAATAAGAAATTGCTTTGCAATTACTTTATGATCTTCGCTAAAAATATAGCTCCTCCAAAAATTAGTCTCATGGTGCTCATGCTCATCATGATCATCGTGATCATGAACTTGCTGATGTTGGTGAATATCTGTTGTTGCCATTTCTTTGATAAATCTTTTTTTACTCCTTTATTCCTTAAGTTCTGCTACGGATGATCCCGGATCCTTCTCCATGCCTGCCTTGATCATTGCTGCTTCCTGCAAAGCACTAGGTACCTTCTTCAGATAATCAGGATTCTGCTTTAACCAGGCTTCTTGTGAAGCCTTCCATCGCTCATACGTTGCCTGATCTTCAACAACCACTGCCATTTTCATAGAGAAGTGCCCTTTCCCGCATACCTCGGTACAGGCCATTTCATAATTGAAATCCGGATTTCCCAATTCATCCCGCATCTGGGCAGTAGTTTTGGTGGCCTTAAACTTGAACTGCGTTGGCATTCCAGGCACGGCGTCCATCTTCAGTCTGAAGTGCGGTAAGAACACGCTATGCAAGACATCCTTAGCTCTGATCTTCAATAAAATTTCCTTATCCACCGGGAGATGTAACTCAAGCGACTTAAAATCATCAAAAGAGTTCTTGTCCGTAAGATCCAGGCCGAATTCATTTCCAAAATTGTCAATCAACTTATAGTTTACTTTCCCCAATATATTATCCTTGACACCGGGATAACGGACTGACCAAGCAAACTGTTGACCAATCATCTCGATCACTTCAGCTTCTTTGGAAGCCGGAGAAGTAATGTCATTCCAGGCGCGAAGACCGGTGAAGATTAATACAGCCAAAACAATAGCCGGGATAATTGTCCATGCCAACTCCAAAACATGACTGTCTGGAAAGTATTTTGCTTTCTGCCCTTCACGGTACTGATACTTGTAAATAAATATAAACATGATGATACTAATGATCACGAAAGCAACAACAGTGATACCCATTGTCACCCAGAACAAAGTATCTGTAACCTTGCCATGTTCTGAGGCAATAGGTAAATGGTAGGAGTCAAAATGAACAATCGAATACCAAAAAAACCATCCAAGGCTTCCGACCATGAAAACGATAAAGAGAGCAGCATTGATTTTGTTCGCCGAACTGGCTTTCTCATTACCTACGTCTCCCTTTGCAATACTAACCAGGTTGCTCACTCTGAAAATCATGTATAAGATTGCCAGGACCAGAACGACACCAATAAAAATAACCAAACTCGTCATATCAGTTCTATAATTTAAATGTGGTGATGAAGACTCTCTTGTAACATAGGATCATTTTTGCCGAACAGCGGCATTTTCGATAAACTATTTAACACTACCAAGAGAAATGCCGCAAGGAAAATCAGCCCTACACCGATTTCCATAAATCCAACACCACCATCATGATGCATAACCCCAGGTGTAACCATGTTAAAAAAGTCAAACCAATGACCAATAATGATAATGGGGCACACCAACTTGAGTGTTGATAGCTGACGCTTCGCATCTCTTGTCATTAGTAACAGGAGTGGAAGTGCAAAGTTCAAGATTATGTTTAAATAGAATATCCAGCTGTATGGACTACTCCCCATCCGCTCAACGAAATAAACTGATTCTTCGGGAATGTTGGCATAGTAGATCAACAAGAACTGGCTGAACCAGATATACGTCCAGAAGATTGAGAATGCAAATATGAATTTTCCAAGATCGTGCATGTGGTTTGCATTGACAATCTTCAAATAGCCTGCATCTTTCAAATAGGCAACAATCAGGGTAATGGCTGCAAGGCCTGTTACCCACCAGCTGGCAAAAACATACCAGCCAACCATAGTGCTGAACCAATGCGTATCTATACTCATGACCCAATCCCAGGCCGCAACGGAAGAACTTAGGCCAAAAAATATCAGAAATACCGTTGAAAGAACCTGATTCTTGTGCCAATATGAAGTTGAAGGATCAACATCCTCTGCCAACATATTCTTGCGGATCTGGGTCAAGAACCAAAACCAAACGCCAAAGAACAATACCATCCTGAAAAGATAGAATAAAGGGAAACTACCACCAGCAAGCGGCCAGAAAAAGAAAGGCGACTTATCAGCAATTATTTTATCAAATGAAGGGTTAGTGCTGCCATCCGGCAGCATCTCCTCATATAAAGAGCTGTGCGTCCAGTGGAAAATATCATGGCTTGTGAGAAACCAAAGTCCAAGCATCAAAAGACCCGCAATGGGTATCCATGCTCCCATGGCCAGCGCTACCCGTTTCACCCCCACTGACCAACCCGCCTGCGCAGCAAATTGTATGGCCACAAAAAAAAGACCTATAATACCTAATCCTGTAAAGAACACATTGTGCATCCAAAGCGTGGTGTATAGTTTCTTCAACCACGTAGCTGTTTCCGCATGATGCATTTCCGCTTCCTGCCCGCCCGATGCTGCATCGTGTTGATCAGCACTCGCCACAAGTTCATTTGATATCGTCGCTGCGTGACCACCGCCATGTTCTTCCTGACCACCACTATTCATATCCAATATCAATCCAAGGAATAACAATGCTATCCCCACAGCCAGTAGAATGTAAAGCTTCTTCCTGGTCTCCGGTTTGAATACATATTGATCTTCAGTAACTTCTGCTTGATGAGCCATTATTTTGTTATTATCCGTTATCAGTTCAGCGTTTTGAATTACGTATCTGTTATTTCTGCAGCGTCTTCACATACCTGGCAATCTTCCAGCGATCTTCCGGGCTGACCTGCGAGCCATGCGCCCACATCAAGTTTTTCCCATATGTAATTACATGGAATATATGACCTTCAGTAATGTTTTTTAGCGCATCAGAATTATAATTGGGAACACCATTGTACTTTTCTGAAACTTTCCCATTCCCCTCGCCTTTGGGGCCATGGCAATGATTACAATACATTTGATATAAAACTTTTCCATCTGCAACAACGGCAGCGGTTGAGTCTAAAGGGTTCTTCAAGGTCCTTGACGCATAATCCAGGCTGTCCTTCGGGATTCTGTAGGGAAGCCATCCATTTTTATTTCTGCTTACCGTATTCTCGGGTGCTTCACGCAAATTCATTCTGAAAGGGTTGAATTTGTTTGAGTTAAAGAATTCAGCATGACCATCCGGATAATCAATCGAAGTTAACCACCTTCCGGCATCCTCATCTACGATTTGAGAATACGGTTCGTAGGCTACAGAATGATACATGTTGGGAGCATATTCTGAACCTTGGTTATCACCACCTGCACCGCATGAAGTTAATAATGCAACCGCTGATAATACTAAAACAAAACTTAATATAAAGCGCATAATTGATATCCTATGATTAATCAAAACTCTTTTCATTAACTTCTGACGCACCGGCAGCTTTGAGGATGCTGGAAATTTCATCTTTGTTCTTACTCTTATTCAGGGCAAGATCAATCGCCATGACATGCTTGTCTTCCGTACTGCGGATATCAAACTGGCGTGGCCATTTGTATGGCTTTAAATCACTGGCAATCAAGAATGTAGCGACCATTCCCAACGATGCTAACAATACGGTTAATTCAAACGTGACCGGAATAAAAGGGGGCAATGAAGCAAAGTTTTTGCCACCGATGATCATTGGCCAGTCATACCCAAGCATCCATATCTGCATGACCAACGCTATAGAAGTACCTGTTATACCGAACATAAAAGCTGCTATGGGCAGGCGGCTACGTTTGTAACCCAATACTTCATCGAGGCCGTGGACAGGAAAGGGCGAATATACTTCATGAATCTTCACACCACTTTGTCTTACAGCGGTTACACCACTGATTACAGCGTCTTCGTCATCAAACACGCCCACTAAAAAGTTTTTATCTGCGTCCATTGTCTATAAGTTTAACACGACTGCGATGCATCAGTGAGGTGTCTCGTCAGTCTTTTTCTCAGACCCTATACTAATAATACTTTTTACTTCAGCCATATTGATCACCGGGAAGAATTTTGCGAAGAGCAAAAACGCCCCGAAGAAAAATCCGACTGTAAACAAAAACTGACCAATGTCATACATTGTTGGGTGGAACATGGTCCAGCTTGAAGGAATATAATCCCGGTGCAATGATGTAACAATGATAACAAACCGTTCGAACCACATTCCGATATTCACAACGATTGAAAGAATAAATGTAGCTGCAATACTTGTTCTTATTTTCTTGATCCAGAAGAGTTGTGGGGAAACAACGTTACAGGTCATCATTGACCAATAGGCCCAGGCATACGGTCCCTGAATCCTGTTGTAAAATGCATATCCTTCATATTCAACACCGGAGTACCAAGAAATAAACAACTCCGTTATGTATGCAATACCTACGATTGAACCTGTAACAATGATGATGATGTTCATCAGTTCAATGTGGTAAATTGTGATGTAGTCTTCGAGTTTGAAGACTATTCGCGTTATCAGCAGCAGCGTCAATACCATCGCAAAACCAGAAAATATAGCCCCGGAAACGAAGTATGGCGGGAAAATAGTCGTGTGCCAGCCTGGTATTACAGAAGTGGCAAAATCCATTGACACAATGGTATGGACGGAAAGCACGAGTGGCGTTGATAACCCGGCGAGGATCAGGGCTACAGATTCGTAACGCATCCAAGTCTTCGCACCCCCTTGCCAGCCAAAGCTTAGTGCATTATAAATCATGGCCCGTATATTATTTCCATGAATAACCGCCCGATCTCTGATTACTGCGAAATCAGGAATCAGTCCAATGTACCAAAAGACCAACGATACTGTAAAGTACGTGGAGATGGCAAACACATCCCACAGCAGCGGCGAGTTAAAGTTTGGCCAAAGTGAACCAAATGTATTGGGTAACGGCAATGTCCAATAGAAACCCAACCAAAGTCTACCCATATGCATTAATGGGAAAGTAGCGGCACAAATAACGGCAAAGATTGTCATCGCTTCTGCAGCCCTGTTGATTGACATTCTCCAGCGCTGCCTAAACAATAGCAGGATAGCAGAGATCAATGTTCCCGCGTGACCGATACCGACCCACCAGACGAAGTTTGTAATATCCCACGCCCAGCCTACCGTTTTGTTTAGTCCCCATACCCCTACACCGGTCCACAACAAAGTAAGCGTGCAATAAAGTCCAAAGGTCAAAAACGCCATCGCGACAGCAAAAGCCGACCACCACAACCGTGTAGGTTTGCCCTCCACCTGGCGGCTAATGTCATGCGAAACATCCTTGACCGTTTTGCCGCCGGTTACCAGGGGATCGCGAACTACTGAAGTTACCTGCATGTTATCGTTAAAAGTTAATCGTTACCAATTTTTAAGTGTGTGCGTGCTGGCTCTATATGTGTAGCGAGTTTCCGCATTGGAAACCACCCATGCTTTAAGCTTTCACTGCTTCTTTGTTTCTCACTTTTGTTAAATACCAAATATTTGGCTTCACGCCGATTTCCTCCAGTACCTGATAGGCGCGTGGATTATCGGTTACCTTGTCTACACGATGGGGATGCTTCTCATCCTTTGGCCTGATCTTAAGCAATTTTGACAATTTACTATCCGGATTGTTGATATCGCCAAACACGATTGCGCCCGTTGCACAGGAAGCCTGACAAGCGGTTACAACTTCTCCATCGTTCATCGGTCTTCTTTCCTTTTTCGCTGTCAGTTTACCTTGCTGAATGCGCTGCACGCAGAATGAACATTTTTCCATTACCCCGCGTGAGCGAACAGTAACATCCGGATTCAATACCATTTTACCCAAATCCGTATTCATTGACGGATTTGCAGACGCAAACTGATCGTTATCATGCAATTTAAACCAGTTGAATCTTCTTACCTTATAGGGGCAGTTGTTTGCGCAATAGCGTGTACCAATACAACGGTTATACGTCATTTGATTCAGTCCTTCTGTGCTGTGCGTTGTTGCTGCAACGGGACAGACGGTCTCGCAAGGCGCATTATTGCAATGCTGACAGAGCATAGGCTGAAATATCACTTCAGGATTCGCTGATGCTTCTTCAATACCTCTCCAATCGTCGGCAGGGGCATCACTACTATAATAGCGATCGATTCGCAGCCAATGCATTTCCCGACGATTGATTACTTCTTCACGCCCAACAAGGGCCACATTATTTTCGACATTACAAGCTACCACGCAGGCACCACATCCTATACAAGTATTGAGATCAATTGCCATACCCCAATGATGGTCCTTATACTCATGACCTCTCCAAAGAGAAATAGCACCCGGGTCAACCTTATGCTGGGGATCTGACCACGTAGAAACTTTAGGATGGAATTCGCGATCCCAATGCTTGTCTTTAAAATTGCTTAAAGAAGTCTCCTGGATGATCGTCTGACGGCCCATAAATGTATTGTGCGTTTGTGTTTGGGCAATCTGATAGACCTCATCCGTTTTTTCAAACTTCACACCACTAACGCTGTAACGCAATGAGCCGTTGACCATGCTCACCAAAGGATATGCGTTCTGCCCAATACCATCAGCTACCTTTCCGGCTTTGGTTCGGCCATAGCCAAGGGCCACCCCAATAGTGCCTGGTGTTTGCCCAGGCTGAACGAGCGCAGGGAGTTTTAATGTCTTGCCACTTACTGTAATCGAAAAATACTTTGTGAAACTCTCCGCAAAATTTATATCAGTGGCATCCTTAGGCGATACGGTAACATAATGGTCCCAAACGGCTTTTGTAATAGGATCTGGCAGCTCCTGCAGCAGCGGGTTGTTCGCCTGAGATCCATTGCCAAGCGCCCCGCTCTCATAGATAACAAGTTCAAATCCACCTGATTTATAATTGCTGACAATCGCACTGGCGGCAGTTTGCACGTCAGCGGCAAAAGACATCGTTGCAGGTTCTGCTTCGGCTGAAGGCAATTCCAGAACGCCGTTGTATAAGCATTTGTCCCAGAAACTTTGGAAATCAATGGTTTGGTCTTTGTAGAACCAGGTCTTCCAGTTATTTCTTACAAAATCGAAATAATTGACGTTCGATTCGCCAGCCCAAATCATAAAACTTTCCTGGGCTGCGCGCGACTTAAAGATCGGCGTGATGGCAGGTTGTCCTAGGCTGAAATGATTTTTCTTCGGTTCGGCATCATTCCATGCCTCCAGAAAATGATGGTCGGGTGCTTGATAATTCACCAGTGTTCCCGTTTCCTCTTCTTTGTACCCCGTAGATATTGTCAGCGATATCTTCTTAATCGCTGCTGCAAGTTTATCACCCATCGGGTGATCGTAGACCGGATTGCAGTTATAGAAAATTACAGCGTCAAGTTTAGCGCCCTCAGCATCATTTATAAATGAGGCCATAGCTTCGTCATCGCCCTGGCGGTAATTCACCGGGGTATCGGTCAAAATGGTTTTACCATAACTGCCCAGCATATCGTTTATCCCGTTGACCAATACCTGAATAGCTTTGTCATTTGAACCGGCCACAACCAACGCCTCACCGCGGCTCGCCCATAGGTCTTCCGCCGCCCTGGCAATGATCGGTTTTTCCAGTCCGCCAGAAAGATTGGATCTGCCTGCTTTACTGGCAATTGAATTGTATAGCTGGATGACTACCGCACCTTCTTCCGAAGGTTTTATTTGGGTCCGGTAGTCTGCGTTCGCGCCCGTCATTGAAAGGATGGATTCAAACTGGTAGTGACGAGACATTTCTTTCTTGTCCTCGTTCACTTCCCTGGTTTGTGCATACTGTTTTGTAAATTCGACTGGGGCTATCCAGCCTCCCAGAAAGTCAGCGGCAACGCTGACAATTGTCTTCGCTTTGCTGAAATCGTATGAAGGAATTGAACGCGTACCAAAAGATTCTTCATTGGCTTTCAATAACCCATACTGCGATGCCTGATCGTATTGAACATGCTGCGTGGTTGGGTACTTTTCCTTGAATATTGCCAAGGAGGCCCTGGTGCTTGGACTTACGATTGTATTGCTGACAATACGGATTTGGCCACCCTTGGCGGCGATGGCTCCTAACTTGCCAATTATTTGATTATCAAGATCTTCCCAGCTAATTTTATCCCTGCCGATCTTCGGTCCCCGGAGTCGGGCATTGTCGTATAGCGATAGCACTGATGCCTCAACCTGCGCGCCAGTTCCACCCCTTGAAACAGATGAAAGTGCATTTCCCTCTATCTTAATCGGGCGACCTTCTCTGGTCTTGACTACAATGCTGCAATAATCTCCGCCGTTCGTATAAGTGGACGCATAGTAGTTCGCAATACTTGGATCAATATCAACAGGCTTATTAACGTATGGGATAGCTTTACGGATTGGCGCTTCGCAAGCCGCCAGCGCCACGGCTGAAACGCCGAAGCCCATCATTTTCAAGAAATCTCTACGCGAATGACCCGGATCTTCTTCAGGATCAGGCTGCTGGGGAAATTCATGATGAGCATGCTTTACAAACTCCGGACTATTAGCCAATTGCTCAATCCCTTTCCAGTATATCTTTTTTGATTCTTCCATAAATCGTTTCTAGCGACTCGCTGACTCTATTTATCTTGATTTTTAATAATGACACTTTGCACATTCCAAACCACCCATATCCTCTACCTTCATCGGCGTTTTGCTGGCCGTATTATGAAGTTCAACAAGATTATCATAATACGCATTGCCCTTGGTATTTACATCTGTTTTCCGATGACAGTCGATGCACCAGCCCATGGTCAATAATGAATGCTGACGAACAACATCCATTGTTTCAATCGGGCCGTGGCAGGTTTGGCACGCCAATCCACCCACATTTACGTGCTGGGAATGGTTGAAATAAGCTAAATCAGGCAGGTTGTGAATACGTACCCATTCAATTGGTTTTTTATTATCCCAGGCAGAAACAATTTTGGCAATCTCACTTTCCCCTGTAAGGGTACCTTGTCTAATCTGGTTATGGCAATTCATGCAAATATTTACGGATGGGATAGTCGCGCTCTTGCCCTTCATTACGCCTGTGTGACAATACTTACAATCTATTTCATACTGCCCTGCATGAATTTTATGAGAAAAGGCAATAGGTTGCTTCGGCGCATATCCCTGCTGCACCCCAACGGAATACAAGCCATTTATTACAGCTTTAAAGCCCAAGGCGCCCACAAGAAAGACTACTATAAAAATAAACCCAGAGCTTCTTGATATTGTACCGATTGTGATGGGAGAATGGATAACCTCTTTGTCTTCTGCTGAAAGTTCTTTTTGATCCAGGAATCGCTTGAGCGCAGAAACGAGGAACGCCAGTATTACAAGCAGTAACACCAGGATGAGCACCATTCCAATTAGAATAACGTTCAAATATGCCGACTGCTGTCCTCCTTCTTCCGAGGTTGGCCCGCTTCCTGGCGCAGGTGCGGCCGCGACTGCGGGTCCTTTTTCCGTCTCAGACTGAATATAGGCTAGAACGTTCATGATGTCCTCGTCTTTCAGTGTCGTGAAAGAAGTCATCTGCGTCTTATTGAACTCATTGTAGAGTTTGTTGGCATATTCATCTCCGCCGGCAATAACTCCTGCTGAATTTTTTATAAAGGACTTTATCCAGTCTATTGATGGCGCTCGCTCGTAAACATTGGCCAGTGCTGGTCCGATCAGTTTTTGATGAACCCGGTGGCAAGTCTTACAGTTCGCATTAAACAAGGACTCACCTGCAGCTATGGCTGAAGCTTCTTTGGAAATTTCCTGAGCGTGAGAGGTAAGATTGACTAGGGCGAAAACAAATACGATGGGAAGAAACTTGCAAGCGGAAGAGATAAAGTTTTTAGTCATGTTAGGTTTAGTGTCCGTTTTTCAAAACAAGTGGCACAAATCTACTATTGCAACTCATTTTTTCAAATTTATTTGCAGCGCAGTACAATAAATTATGAGGAATTTGCAGGTCAGCGCAAAACGGGTGAAAGGTACTTATCCAATCCATAGGTGAAGGTATTTGAAGGTAATTTAGAATGATTTTAAATTGAACGTGCGATTCCCTCCTCCTTTTTTGACCAACCTTCTTCAATTCCCAAACCGAATAAAGCAAAATCATATTTAACAGGATCAATCGGGTCAAGCTTGAGCAGGTTTGATGTGAGTTCGGTAGCCGTAATCCAATCTGTCTGTTTTCTTTTGATTAGTCTAAGCTTCCTTGCCACACGTTCAACATGTACGTCGCATGGACAAATAAGCTGAGACGGTGAAATCTTATTCCAAATACCAAAGTCAACGCCGCAGTTGTCAGATCGCACCATCCATCGCAAATACATATTTAGCCGCTTGCAGGTAGATCTTCTTTCTGGTGTAGCAATGTGCTTTTTCGTTCTATTCGGGTACGCATCCAAACTAAAGAAAAGGTTGTGAAATTGGATCAGTCCGTTTTCAACCGTTTTATCTTCGGCCTGTACCATAAAGGCTTCCTCAAGCGATTGATGATCATCATAAAACCAGCGAAGGAATTCAATGAAGTAGAGCGTATCAGTGGAATTGAATGTGCGATGCTTAAAATCTTCAAAAGCTTTCAGGTCGCTCTCTTTATGCTGGGAAATGAACTGATATGGAGCATTGTCCATTCTCTGCAATAACTCTTTACATTTTCGAACAATTGTCACGCGCTTCCCCCAGGCCAGTATTGCGGCAAAGAGACCGGCGATTTCTATATCCTGTTTTTTTGAATACGCATGCGGAATGGAAATCGGATCATGCACGATGAACCCGGGTTTATTGTAGTGTTCTGCCTTCTGATCAAGGAAATCCTTAAGCTCATTTGTTTTTAGTTTCCTGGAGATAGCCAAAGCGAAAAGTTTAAGACAAGATTAGCGAATTGACAACCGGGAACGCAAGACCTTCTGTTTTTTAATTTGGCAACAATAAAAGTATCCAGGCAAATTCTCCAGGTAATTTATTTACAGTATTTTTCGCCTCCGCTTGAAGATAAAATTCGAGCATACTGATCTATGAGAAAGTCGTTCAAAATAGTTGCGCTGGTCTTGCTGAGCTTAGCCATAGTCTTTCTGGCTTTTGCCTATGTAACTTTTCCGCCCGTGATGTCGGGTATGGCTGCCAAAACGATGTGTTCATGTGTTTATGTTACCGGGCGCACACCTGAAAGTGTAAAAGAACGAGAATTGCAGGTTTTCCCTGGCCTGGCAAGTGCCACCTTTGATATTAATGATAGCGACTCAACCGTAACCGCGAAAATATTCTGGAAAACGAGCAAGGCGATTTTCAGAAAAGGAATGGGATGCACATTACTGGCAACATTGTCTGAAGAAGAAGTCAGAGACCAGCAAATCCTACTACCTGGTCCACCTCCGGGTCAAGACACACTGGACTGGCCGTTGGGAAACATTGTAACTAACTCAGCCGCTGCTGGAGTTAATTATGAAGCCATTGAACTGGCTATTAAAGATGCATTCTTGGCACGAGATCCCAAGAAACCCATCTTCACACACGCTGTACTTGTTGTATACGACGGTCAGATCATCGGTGAAAAATATGCGCCAGGTTTTGATCACCACTCGTTGCTCATGGGATGGTCCATGACCAAAAGCATTACCAACGGGCTTATCGGAGTGTTGGTCGGTGAAGGAAGATTGAAAGTGGATGCTCCTGTGCCTATCGCTGAATGGCAAAACGATGATCGAAAGAATATTACGCTCAACAATCTGCTTCAGGCCAGCAGTGGGCTATCCTGGTCTGAGTCTTACTTTAATCCGGTTTCTGATTTTCACAACATGTTCATACGCAGTGATGACAAAGCAGCATATGCAATCAGTCGTAAATTAAAACACAAACCGGGTGAATTCTTTCAATACTCCAGTGGGACAACCAATATTCTTTCCAGCATCATCAGGCAAACCGTAGGCGACGATCAGTACTATCGGTTCCCATATGAAAAACTCTTTTATAAAATCGGAATGAACAATACCCTTATGGAGCCCGACGCTTCTGGTACATTTGTGGCTTCATCGTATTCTTACGCTACTGCACGGGACTGGGCCCGCTTTGGGTTGCTCTATTTAAATGATGGCCTTTGCCATGGCGAACGGATTCTTCCGCAGGGATGGGTAGCGTATAGTAAAACGCCAGCCAACGCGGCCGAAAAGGGGCAATATGGTGCGCAATGGTGGCTCAACGCCGGCGCAAAAAATAATCCCGCTGATCGAAAGTATCCAACACTTCCACAGGATGCTTTTTGGGCCGATGGTTTTGAAGAACAATATGTTATGGTTATTCCATCCAGGAAGCTTGTGATTGTGCGTTTGGGTGTTTCACACTTTGGATCCCATTTCGAAGAGCTGGCATCAAAAATCATAAAATCAGTACCGGAATGATAAATACCGATGCAGTAGCTGTGTAACCCGTTGCATCCTTACAACCTTTATGCACATTAACGTGTCCAATAGACCTGAAGCAAGACGGAAAGCAATCATTATCATTATACGTGCGCAGCATAAAACTTACTTTAACGGTGCTTTTTCTGTTGCTCATTGTCGCTGCAACTGAGGGACAGGATTTTGACGGGGATTCAGTCTACTACACAGCAATTCCTAAAACTGTGTCAGTGAAACCGCCTCCAAAGCAAATCTTTACCGATACCAGCAGGCATGACAATAGCATCCATTACTTTTTCAATGTGCAGGTTGGTAGTTTAATCGGCTGTAATGACTGCAGTTTGGGTAAAGAAGTGACATTTACATCGTCTACCCTTCACGGGGTAACGATTGGCAGAAAATTGAGAACTGGTATTGGTGCCGGATTTGATTCCTACTATTCCTGGCAAACACTCCCCTTATTTGGCAGCGTAAGCTGGGATTTGATTGGCACCAAGAATACACAAGCCATCTACTTACAGCTTCAATACGGATGGTCAATACTGACCTGGCGAAAGGAACTTCCATGGGATTATGGCTCTACCAATGTTGAAGGTGGAAGAATGGTATGCCCGCAAATTGGGTACCGCATGAAGTACCATGATGTTAAAATATCCCTTTCTGTTGGCACAAAGTTCCAGCGCGTATATACATATTTTGAAACGCCTACCTACTATTACCTCGATGACGGAACCGTAATGGAGGGATCTCCAAATAAAACTACCATTAAGGAAAGTATGAACAGGCTCATGTTCGCGTTGACGGTTGGCTGGAAGTAATATTTCAGTGCATACTTCTGATATCCCATTGGTTTGAGGCACACCGGCAGAAACTGCCAACCTATCTGCCGAAATCGTCCTGCACCCGCACTATATCATCTTCATTGGAAGGATTATCCATATCCGTATGCTGCCATATTTCAGCGATCATTCCCCATCCGTCCAACCCCACGAGCCGATGCCGTTGTCCTTGCGGTAATCGAATAATCTCTCCTACTGTGAGCCGATGCACGGGCCGTTCGCTGTCATCCTCACTGGTAACAACGCCAGCCACACCCGCAACAAGCTTCCAGATTTCGGCCCGCCTATCATGATACTGCCAGGAAAGCCTTTTCCCCGCTTCTACAATAAGAATCTTAGGGCTCAGTTTACCGCTGATTCGCAAGGTTGATAATTCAATTCCAGGAAAATAAAGCTGTGCAAATTGCGCCGCCTGTGACTCGTCAAGCACAAAGAATCCACCCCAGGGCCGGCCAAAATCCTTCGCCGCTATGGAAAAACCCGATGCAGTCAAATACTTTTCTACTGTGGCTGATACTGCAGACTTATCACCAATTAATTTCAGTTCTGATTGCATATTTTTTTCTTTGAATAATCCAAAAACTAATTAATTATCTGATTTTCGAGAAAGCCCAGCTGTCCTTTCTTATTGGCTGTCAGCCTCATATTTTATCCCGCATTTTTCCCGTATCCAATCCAGCGTCTCAATAAGCAATAAAGAATCAGCGCTGCGCATAACCGGGCTTTCAATGCGGTTCGCCCTCAGACATTCCGAAACATGTCTGGCTTCAAATTGATAGCCATATCCCTCCTCTTTGTGTACCGGTATTGCCTTTGGCGGATTATGGCCTACAATCAGCTCAAGATCTGATGTTACATTATGAAACCTGTTATGCATGCGAACATAGCCCTTCGTTCCAACAATTGTAGCTTCAACCGGCGTATTGGCGGCGAAAGTGGCACTGAGTATGGCAAGTTCACCGTTCTTGAATTTCAGGGTCATGGCAATTTGCTCATCTACATTGGTAGCATAAGGTTTCATTACCGCGTTCACTTCCAGCGGCTTGCCTAACAACGTAACGGCAAGGAACACGGGATAAATACCAATGTCAAGCAAGGCACCTCCCCCTAATTTAGGATCGTATAAACGCTGTGGGGTTGGTTGCGCCGCCAGAAAACCAAAATCAGCCTGGATCATTTTCAAGTCTCCAATTTCCCCGGATTGGATAATTTCATTTAGCTTTTGGAACTGTGGCAAAAATTTGGTCCAGAATGCCTCCATTAAAAAGACATTATTCTTCTGGGCCGTGTCGATCATGTCTTTCACCTGTTTAGCATTCAGGGCGAATGCCTTTTCACAAAGCACGGCCTTTTTGTGATTGAGGCAGAGCAAAGCGTGTTCATGATGAAACCCGTGGGGGGTGGCAATATAGATGACATCCACTTCCGAACAGGTTACCAATGCTTCATAAGAATCGAAAGCATAACGGGATGAATGCAACGCTGAAAATTCGATTGCCTTCTGGTGATCGCGCGAAGCGACGGCTACTAATGCTGCATCGTCAACTAACCGAAGATCCGACGCAAACTTATTGGCTATCTTACCACATCCCAAAATCCCCCAGCGTATTTTTTCCATAGTATTGACTAATTAAATTATCTTTCAATTATCTACATTTCCTGGTGAAGGTATGAAAAGCAAAACTCATTTTCACTTCAAACAATTCTCTTTACAACACGATCGGTGTTCCATGAAAGTGGGCACCGACAGCGTCTTGCTGGGTTGCTGGGCCAATGTGCAGCGCGCAAAAAATATCCTTGATATTGGCACTGGCTCAGGTGTTATTGCCCTGATGATGGCGCAGCGCACTTCGCGGGATACCCAAATTGACGCCGTTGAAATCAGTGCGCAGGATGCTGGTCAGGCACTCGAAAATATTTTGCAGTCACCGTGGCCTGGGAAAATTTCGGTTGAAAACATATCCATTCAGGCTTTTTTTCCAAATCGTTCTTATGACATAATCATTACCAATCCACCCTATTTCAACAAAAGCAAGGAACCACCCGACAGCAGGCGACGGGAAACGCGGCACACAATCACACTCAATTATGAAACACTTATTTTGTCTGTCAAACGGTTACTCAAAAAGGACGGAAAATTCAATATAATTCTTCCCTATGCTGAAGGCAACCAGTTCACGAAGCTGGCACAAGAAAGTCATTTTTTTTGCACCCGCAAATACAGTTTCAGGACGCGCGCAGAAAAACCTATAGAACGTTGGCTTTTGGAATTCTCTCATCAAGAGCAATCCATTGATACCGGTGAAGTTTTGCATTATGCAAAAGGGATGACCTGGTCTGATCTCTACATTTCGCTCACGCGCGAGTTCTACCTCAAACTATAATAAGTCCGTCTGTAAAATTCACTGCAACAACGGGAACTTCTCTGCCTAGATTAGCATAGAATGCATAACAATAATGTGAACCCATTGATTGGGAGATTTCTTTTTGGTGTGTCGCTATTCCTGTCTACCCTATCATTCGCACAACACATTACTATTAAAAAGGCAACGGGTAAAATTATTCTAGATGGCGTCATCGATGAACAAGACTGGAACGAGGCTGATGTCGCACGCGATTTCAAACAAAACTTTCCGATGGATACAGCGCTTGCTGCTGCACAGACCGAAGCGCGGATATTGTATGATGACCAGTTTATCTATGTGTCGGCCAAAATGTACAACCTGGGACCAAGGGCTTATGTAACACCTTCCCTTAGAAGAGATTATCGAGGCGCGGTGAACGACGGATTTACAGTTGTTTTTGATACATTTCAGGATCGAACAAATGCATTTGTCTTTGGCATTAATCCGTTTGGGGTGCAACGTGAAGGCCTCATTTCCAACGGCGGCGATTTCAATCTCACTGACTTCACACTGAATTGGGATAACAAGTGGTTTGGCGAAGCCAAAATATACGATGATTGTTGGATTGTCGAGATTGCTATTCCGTTTAAAACACTTCGCTATAAAGCCGGTCTGGACACGTGGAATATAAATTTCTACCGCATCGACAGTCAATATGCCGAACGTTCAACCTGGTCCCCAATACCGCAAAACTTTGATCTTATTAACCTGGCCTTTTTACGGCAACTTAAATGGGACAAACCATTGCCGAAAGGTGGTCCCAACATTTCTGTTATTCCTTACCTGGCGGCTAACCGCACACAAGATTTCGAAAAAGGAAGTTCTGCTGAACAAAATCTTCAAGTTGGTGGTGATGTCAAAATAGCAGTGAGTTCTGCGCTTAACCTCGACCTCACGGTAAATCCTGATTTTTCCCAGGTCGAAGTCGACCAGCAAGTAACCAACCTCGATCGTTTTGAAATCTTCTTTCCCGAGCGAAGACAGTTCTTTTTGGAGAACGCCGATCTGTTTGCAAATTTTGGAGTAGAGGAGACACGCCCCTTCTTTTCAAGAAGAATTGGTGTCGCACGTGACTCTTCTACAGGACAAAATATCCAGAATCCGATTTATTTTGGTGCCCGACTGAGCGGCAAGATCGACAACAATACCCGGATTGGAATTCTAAACACCCAGGCAGGTGAAGACAGATCTATAGGTCTGCCCTCAACCAACTACACTGTTGCTACGGTGCAACGGAAGGTCTTTTCGCGTTCGTATGTTGGCCTGATTGCGATTAATAAGCAAGCGTTTCAAGATTCTATCGGGGGCGAGTTTACCATGCAGCCCAAGGCCTACAACCGCTTACTTGGCGCAGACTTCAATCTTGCTACAAATGACAATATCTGGAGTGGTAAACTGTTTTACCACCATTCTTTTGACGAGGCCAAACTTGATTCAGCTTTTGCCTACGGCGGCCTCCTCAACTACAACACGAACCGTTGGTCAATACAGACTTTTATGAGAAGCGTTGGCGCGAACTTCAACCCTGAAGCAGGGTTCGTGCGCAGAAAAAATATCCAGCAACTCACCTCGATGGTATCGTATAAATTCTATCCAGCTTATGGCAAAGTTCAACGCCATGGGCCTGGCTTCAATTTTGACATGGTAGGAAACGGCCAATACAAGTTTCTCGACTGGAATATGGTTGCCTTGTACAACATCAGGTGGAAGAGCACTGCTATATTTGAACTGCAGCTGCGACGGGAGTATATCTACCTTTTCGATGAATTTGATCCCAGCGGGACAAATGGGCAGAGATTACAAGCGGGAACCGACTACACAAACAACCTTATTCTCGCGAGCTATATATCCGATGCACGCAAGCGATTTTTCTTTACGCTAAAAGGTCAGCATGGAGGTTACTATAATGGCCAACGCTCGACAATAGAAGGTACTTTAACGTACCGCTATCAGCCCTGGGGTTTTGTCTCGCTGGATTTCTCCTACAATGGCATTCGGCTCCCAAAGCCCTATTCCAGTGCGAATCTTTTACTGATTGGCCCCCGCGTTGACATCACATTCTCCCGAAAAGTTTTCTGGACAACCTTCCTTCAATACAACAGTCAAATCAGCAATCTCAATATTAATTCAAGGCTGCAATGGCGGTTTAAGCCTGTATCCGATTTCTTTCTGGTGTACACCGATAACTACTTTGCGGAGTCTTTTGAGAATGGTCATGCTTTCTATATTGGAGCCCCTAAGGCGCGGGCTATTGTGCTCAAATTCAGCTATTGGCTAAATCTGTAGTAAATGATTGTCACTGGCTATCAGACTCCTACAAGAAAAATATTATTTGTTTAAACAAGTATCTCGAAACCTGCGTTATAATTGCATTATCAATTTAAACATAAATTAGGCCCATGAAAAAAATTAACGCATCGCTTATTTTGATGTTCATTGCCTGCAGCACTTTTGCACAAGGCACCTGGACATTGGACAAGGCGCATACCAAAATAGGGTTCAACGTAATCCATATGGTTGTTTCTGAAGTTGAAGGACATTTTAAAGATTTTGAGGGTACTATCATCAGCAAGACTGAGGATTTCAGCGGTGCAGAAATATCATTTGCGGCCAAAACTGAATCGGTGGAAACTGATAATGAAAGGCGAAATAATCACCTCAAGTCGCCTGATTTCTTTGACGCAGCCACTTATCCTGAAATAACTTTCAAAGGAAATCTTGCAAAAGAAGGTGGCAAATACAAACTCATGGGAGATTTTACCATTCGCGGCGTAACTAAAAAAGTTGAGTTTGACGTCGCATATGGTGGGATTCTTGATACAGGGCGAGGACAGAAGGCTGGTTTTAAGATTACCGGGACGGTAAACCGAAGAGAATACGGATTAGAATGGAATAATACGGTGCCAACAGGAGAGTTGGTGGTGGCCGATCAAGTTGAAATTATTTGTAAAATTGAAGCGAATAAATCATAATATAGAACCCCGGAAACCAATTTCCGGGGTTATTTTTTTAAATGAAAATCGAAGAGGAAATAAAGCAGCTAAAATTTATTAATGCCCACCAAAAGGCGGTGATCAATCTGCTTTATACAGCCAGTTGGATGCAGTATAAACAACAGGAAATTTTCAAGCCATTTAACATCACAGCGCAACAATTTAATATTATGCGCATCTTAAGAGGACAGCATCCTAAAAGCACTTCTGCTACAGAAATAAAATCACGGATGCTGGACAAAAATTCCGATGTGTCAAGGTTGCTGGACCGATTGCATGCTAAGGGTATTATCACAAAAAAAACCTGCGAAAAGGATAAACGCTCAGCGGACGTTAGTCTTTCAGAAAAAGGCCTCGTACTGCTCCGGGAAATTGATAAAAAGCAAAATCAAATCGATCAGATTCTTTTGTTGACTGACGAGGAAGCGCTGCAACTCAGTGCCATGTTAGACAAGAGTCGTGGGTAGCGCTATATTTTTGCCAACTCTGCCCGTACAAAATTCATTAACTCATTTATGTACTCACGGCTAAAATCAAATTTTATGCCCGCAGCATTGTATATCTCCGGAATGGAGCGCAAATACCCAAGCTTCAGGGCATTTACATAGCCCTGCAATCCCTTAACCGGGTCCAGCCTGAAATTGCGCCAAACTGCGATAGCCCCCAATTGCGCCATACCGTATTCGATGTAGTAAAATGGAACCTCATACAGATGCAGTTGTTTTTGCCACAGATAATCCTTAGCGGTTTGCAGCGATGACCAATCGGTAACCGTATCTGCAAACTTGTCGAATATCCTATTCCACTCCGCCCGACGATTCTCCAACGTATGGTGTGGATTAAGGTAAATCCAATGTTGATATTGATCGATTGTTGCCACCCACGGCAGTGTTTCGATTATGTCCTCCAAATGTTCCCGCTTTGCACGTTTTAATTCAGCTGTGTCGGCGAAGAAAACATCCCAATGATCCATTGAGATCAGTTCCATTGACATCGATGCCAGCTCAGCAACTTCAGACGGCGTTGATTTAAAGTCGTTGAGTTCAAGATCACGCGTGAGGAAATTGTGTATGGCATGTCCTCCTTCGTGCATGATGGTAACCATATCACGAAGCGTTGATGTTGCATTCATGAATATAAAGGGAACGCCAATCTCTGGCAGTGGATAATTGTATCCGCCAGGAGCCTTCCCTTTTCTGGACTCCAGGTCAAGATGTCCCATTTCCATCATAATAGAAATGCATTGACCAAGAAACGGGTCAATCCTTCCGAAAACTTCAATTGTCTTTTGCGTCAACTCGTTCCCGTTGGTAAAAGGTTTCAACGCTTCGCGGCCCGCCGGGTCTACTGCCTTATCCCATGGACGAAGCCGATCAACCTTCAGCAACCGTTTTCTTTCCGCGGAAAATTCGTTCAAGATGGGTACCACTTCATGTTGAATAGCCTCATGAAAATCAAAACAATCCTGGGGGGTGTAGTCAAATCGCCCAAGGAACACAAACATGTAATCCCGAAAATTCTCAAATCCGGCATTGACAGCAACCTGGTGGCGTAGCTGAATCAGTTTTGTGAACAGCGCATCCAATGGATCTTTGTCCTCAAGCCGGCGCGCTGTAATTTTCTGATAAGCTTCTTGCCTTTTCGCGCGATCCGTCGACATTAGAAAGACAGCAGCTTGCTGAAGCGTAAGCTCTTTATTGTCTATTTCAACAGTCATTGCACCATTGAGTTGGCCAAATTTCTGCGTCTCCGTATTTATTTCTGTGAAGAGGGGAACATTCTCTTCGCGGAAAATTTGTATTTCCTTTTTCAGGTTCCGGATCATAATATCGTAACCTTCGGCAGCTGAAAGTGCTGTCAGAAAGGGCGAATCGGCTACCTTCTTGTTCATCTTATCCGAAATCGGCGCCATTTGCGGCTGGATGTTTTCAACGAAATACTGATACTCCCTCCGGTATTCATCATTTTCTGTATAACAGGTCATGCGGATGTACCGCCAGGCTAAATCTTCTGCCACGACAGATTCTATCTCACTTCGGTCTGAAAACCAATTCTTCAAATCCTGAACTGATTCAATTTTTCTTTCAAGAAGATTTTCAAAATAAGGTTTCAATTCTTCCCAGGATGTAATCGTAAAATCTTCCGTTAAGAATTTGCGTACGGGCCTTTGTGGAGTTTCTTTAATGTCAGCCATGTTTAAAAGGTTTTACTTCAGCCTGATAATAGAACGTATTTCACAGAAAGTGCACAAAATAGTCAAAATGAAACTGACATAACAAGTATTGGCAACCGGACAACATTTTTCAATCGGAAAGCTATATCCCAAAAGGCAACCCAAGTATAGCCAGGTTCAAGGTCCGATGTGATAACAGATCGTATTCATGTCAGGCAATTTCGGGAGGCGTTTGCTTAATTTCGCGCCTGGTGCCGCCGTATAATTCATACTCAAATAAACGGCAATCCAACCGGGCTGTATAAAATTCAATTCTCCGGCTGGCTTTCAAACCTACTTTTTTAGCCAGATCAAGGTTGCCTGTAAAAATGTAGCCTGTGTAGCCTTGACATTTCTTTTTCATAAAATCTCCGATCCGGGCATACGTTAGATTCAAATCGGATATTTCTCCCAGACGTTCTCCATATTCAGGATTGAAATACACAACGCCTGCCCTGCCTTCGTGAACAAACGTCTCTTCAAAATCACACTGCTTGAAACGTATCAAATCCTGAACCCCGGCATTCCCGGCGTTAGCCTTTGCAATCTCAATAGCATCCTTGCTAATATCAGAAGCGATCACGATGAGTCCGGGTACATCCTTAACCTGCTCCCGTATTTCAGCCAGCGCACTTTCATACACACCGGGATCATAACCGATAAAATGCATGAATGAATAATTATTTCTGAAAAGACCTGGCTTCCGGCAAGTGGCCAACAATACTGCTTCTATTGCCACTGTGCCTGATCCGCACATTGGGTTTATGAACGGTGATTCCCTGTCCCATTTAGATGCCATTAGTGTAGCCGCAGCGAGTGCCTCAAGCATGGGCGCTTTGCCGGGAATTTTGCGGTATCCGTGTTTTGACAGTGTTTCCCCCGAAGTATCCAGAAATACTTCTGCACGGTTGTTCTTCCAAAAAACATAAATCACTGCACCCGTCAATGATGATCCTGAATCTGGCCTTTTACCGGTTTCCCGAGTAATCCGATCAACGATGGCATCCTTAACCTTCACATTGACATATAAATTGTTGTTGACACTAGGATGATCCACATTACTGGTCACGGAAAAATACCCTTCATTCGACAAGATCTTTTCCCATGGATAGGCTACCAGCTCACGGTATAGATCTTCAGGATGATTAGCCTCAAATTCTTTCAATGAATAATGCACCTGACTTGCACACCGAAGATTAACGTTTAATTTAATACAATCATTTATCGTACCGTACAACGCCAGGCCTGTAGCAAATGTCTCTTTCGGGATGAATCCAAGATCCACGACCTCTTGCTCGACATAAGGAGACAGCCGCTTGCTGCATGTAATTATAATGCGGCCCGGCGAAGTAAATATTTTCATGATTGCTGATTTATACAAAATAAATGGAGTCTTGCGGTAAATACTCCAGGAATGTTATCGTATATAGGATATCTCCCTCGTGCCAAAAACTTTTTCTGCTTTGCCGACCGCCACCCGAAGCCTTCCGGATTGATCCAGGCCGCAAATAGTTCCTACAAAATCACGGCCATTTGAGCGGAAGGTATGCATTTCGTTTAACCAGTACATCGACCGTAGATAGTCTTCCTTTAACCGACCCAGTTCGCCGTGCCGAAGTTGCAGAAACCGCGCTTCTATCCTACCAAGTAAGATTTCCAGTTCTTCTTCCAGTGAAAATTCGCGATCTAGGACAAGTCCTAAGGATGTTGCTGATTCAACTTCGAATCGCCGCTGATTTATGTTCAACCCTATTCCGATTACGGTGCTCGCAAGCTGGTTCCCCCTAAGCTGGTTCTCTATCAAAATACCGCAAATTTTCTTTTCGCCTGCATATACATCATTTGGCCACTTTATCCTGACGTCAGTACAACCCTTCTGACGCAAATAGTCCTCAATGGCTAATGCAACAAAGATATTGAGATAAAACTGATCGTTTATCGCCAGGAACCCAGGAGTCAAAATCAAGGAAAAGGTGAAATTCTTCCCGGGTTCGGTGATCCAGCTTTTTCCACGCTGGCCACGACCTTCCCCTTGACTGTCGGTTATAACCACTGTCCCTTCTGCCGCGGGAGTAGATTCCTGGCAGAGTTCCCAGGCAAACGTGTTAGTTGAATGACAATTGGGCATAAAAACCAGGTTCTTGCCCATGAAAAGGGTTTTGGCAGGAATTTTATACAAAGTTATTTGATTAGTTTTGTGGGTTAAACAAAAAACGAATATAGATTAATGGCGAAAAAAAGGAAGGGAGCCAGCTCAGAAAAGCTGAGCGATGTAATTGTGAAGGGAATGCAAGAGAAAAAAGCGGCTGATATTGTGGTAATGGACCTTAGAAAGATAAAGAATGCTGTAGCTGATTTCTTCATTATCTGCTCTGGAAACTCCGATAAACAGCTTGACGCCATTTCCGACTCCATAGATACCGAAGTATTCAAGGCCCTGAAGGAAAATCCCTGGCATACTGAAGGAAAAAACAATAAAGAGTGGATGTTACTCGACTATATTGATGTGGTCGCGCACGTCTTTAGAAAAGACCGGCGTGAATTCTATGCACTGGAACGGCTTTGGGGAGATGCCGATATCACGGAAATCGAAAATATGTAAGAACTAATAAATCCTCCTCACGTTATTGATTTGAGGATTGTAAAAATTGACTATACGAAATGGCTGACAAGAACGAGAATAATAAACCCATAGTACCTTCCAAACCACCACGCGGGAATTACCAGATTTGGGTAATAATGGCTACTGTGGCCATCATATTTGGTGTGATGTACTTCAATAATTCCAGTAGTCTCAAAGATATTGACTACGACGACTTCAAGGAGATGGTCAGAAGCGGAGATGTGAAGAAAGTGGTTTTGGTGCAAAACAGAAAGTTTGTTGAAGTAACACTGAAACCAGAAGCGCTCCAAAATGCCAAGTACAAGGAGAAACTAAATAACAGTGCATTTGGAAGTGGTGCCGCCGGGCCCCATTTTTCAATGAAAGTGGTTGATTCCGGAAACTTTGATCAGGAATTCCGCTCTTTCCGCGATAAGTTGCCATCAAGCCAATCCCCTGATTACAAAACTGAAGACCGCGAGGATTATTTTCAGGTTTTTATTCAATGGGGTTTCCTGTTCCTGTTATTGTTTGGGTTTTGGATGTTGATGAGGCGAATGACCGGAGGTGGTGGACCTGGAGGTCAAATCTTCAATATTGGCAAATCAAAGGCTGCACTTTTTGACGCTGAAAGCAAGGTCAAGATTACCTTCGCTGATGTAGCAGGTCTTGATGAAGCAAAAGAAGAAGTCAAGGAGATTGTAGATTTTCTAAAAACTCCCAGCAAATTTACCAGGCTTGGCGGAAAAATCCCTAAAGGTGCGCTGCTAGTAGGACCTCCCGGAACGGGTAAGACGCTGCTGGCAAAAGCAGTGGCTGGAGAGGCCGGCGTTCCTTTCTTTTCGTTGTCAGGTTCCGATTTCGTTGAAATGTTCGTGGGCGTTGGCGCGGCGCGTGTCCGTGACCTTTTCAAACAAGCAAAAGAAAAAGCACCATGCATAGTTTTTATCGATGAGATTGATGCTATTGGTCGTTCACGCGGGCGTGGGCAATTACCCGGATCCAATGACGAGCGGGAGAATACACTCAACTCGCTACTTGTAGAGATGGATGGTTTTGCAACAGATTCTGGTGTCATTATTCTGGCGGCTACAAACCGTCCGGACGTTTTAGATTCTGCGCTGTTAAGACCTGGGCGTTTTGATAGACAGATCAGTATTGACAAACCCGATATCGTGGGCAGGGAGGCAATATTCAAAGTGCATCTCAAACCTATAAAGCTTGATCCTGATTTGGATCCCAAGAAAATTGCGGCACAAACACCAGGCTTCGCAGGAGCTGAAATTGCGAACGTGTGCAATGAAGCGGCGCTCATTGCGGCAAGGAAGGATAAGAAGGCCGTTGATATGCAGGATTTTCAGGATGCCATCGATCGTGTTATCGGGGGTCTTGAAAAGAAAAATAAAATCATCCTGCCAGAAGAGAAAAAGATTGTGGCCTTTCACGAGGCAGGCCATGCGGTGGCGGGCTGGTTCCTGGAACATGCCGATCCGTTGGTTAAGGTTAGTATCGTACCACGCGGAGTTGCTGCTTTGGGATATGCGCAATATCTTCCCCGAGAGCAGTTTTTATATCAAACCGAGCAGATGATGGATGAGATGTGCATGGCTTTTGGTGGACGAGCTGCGGAAGAAATAGTTTTTGGAAAAATATCGACTGGCGCATTAAGTGATTTGGAGCGGATAACCAAAATGGCATACAGCATTGTCACCATTTACGGAATGAACCCGGTCATAGGAAATATGTCTTTCTATGATTCCAAACAATCAGAGTATTCCTTTCAGAAGCCTTACTCTGATGCCACTGCCAACATGATCGATATGGAGGTGAAAAAAATTATTGATAGCGCGTATGAACGCACCAAAAAACTCCTCGTTCTTCACCGCGAGTACCTTGACCTCATTGCAAAGGAGTTATTGGAAAAGGAAATATTATTTCAGGCAGATCTGGAGCGTTTGATCGGTAAACGACCGTTCGAAAAGCTTACTACATACCAACAGTTTACAAACGGAGAAGGTAAGTACGAGAAAAAACAACATGAAAGTGAACAACCGGGAGTCGATACTACACCTACATTGGAGGGAGAAAAACCTGATGAAGCCACTTCTTGATTTCGGATTATAAATCTTACTTTTGAGCTCAGGTGAAAAAAGCACCTGAGCTTTTTATGATTAAGTCTGTGTCAAGTCTTAACGGGAAAAAAATATTCTTTGCCTCTGATTTTCATCTTGGTGTTCCGAGCCACGATGCCAGCCTGATCCGCGAAAAAAGAATTGTCAAATGGCTCGACACCATCAAGGATCAGGCGCATACCATCTATTTATTGGGGGATATATTTGATTTCTGGTTTGAATACAAGCACGCTATTCCAAAAGGCTTTATTCGGCTGCAGGGAAAATTAGCTGAACTTCGTGATGCCGGAATCCCAATCGTTCTTTTTACTGGCAATCACGACATGTGGATGTTTGACTACTTCCCCAGGGAATTGGGCATACCAGTCTATCGAACACCTCAACTGTTACAAGTAGGTAGTCAAAAATTACTCATCGGGCATGGCGACGGGCTGGGACCAGGTGATACATACTATAAATTCCTAAAGAAATTCTTTGACAGCAGACTTTGTCAGTGGTTGTTTGCTCGCCTGCATCCCAACTTTGGCATAGGGCTTGCGAGCTTCTGGTCACGTAAAAGCAGGATCAGCAGCATGAGTCGTGAGGAAAAATTCCAGGGAGAAGACGGTGAGTTTTTGTTGGTGTATTGTAAAAACATGGAAAAGAAAATGCATCACAATTTTTATGTCTTCGGCCATCGTCATCTTCCTTTGGACCTGGAAATCAATGAGAATAGCCGCTACATAAACCTCGGCGAATGGGTGCATTTCAACACCTATGCAGTCTACGATGGTGAGCATATCGCATTAAAAACTTTTGATCCGGCATGATAAAGACAACTCAATATCTTTTTTGCATTTCCCTGATTTGCTGCTCCACTTCCCTTTACGCCCAGCATAACATTGAGACACTGACACTAACGGATGAGGTGATCTTTGCCGCAGTGGATCGGCCAGGAGAACTTTATGTTGTGACCAAGAAAGGGCAGATTCAAAGATTCGATGTTAACGGAAAACTTCTTGGTGAATACAAGCATAACACTTCACCGACATTATTTGATCCCCGAGATGGCGCAAGATTGTTTGCGTACTTCAGGGAAGATCAACACTACGTGTTCCTGAATCCTTCCTTTGATGTTACAGCATCCTACGCGTTGGACTCTTCTTTTGCTATAGAACCATGGTTAGTCTGTGTCTCCGGTGATCACAACCTCTGGGTACTCGACGCCGCCGATAAAAGTCTAAAAAGAATTAATGTTGCTGCTTCTTCCGTTGATGTTGACGTAAAGATTCCTGATCAACAGGCAAAGGATATTTCGGAGCTTACGTTCATGCGCGAATACCAGGGTTTTTTATTTTTATTAAACAAAGAAAAGGGAATTCTGATCTTCAGCAGTATGGGTAGGTGGCTAAAAACAATTGAGCGTCCGGCCTTATCATACTTTAATTTTATGGGAGAAGAACTCTACTACCCCGAAGCGGACAGAATTAAACTTTTTAACCTATTCACAGCCGAAACACGCACGATCACAAGCAAACCAGGCAAATTCATACTTATTACTGATGAACGAATTTTCGCGGTTGGAGACTTTCTAATTGATTTCTTTGCTTTGAAGCCGTAATCTTTGGTAGGCAAAGTGTTCATTTTTGAACATCTTTGTACACTCAGGGACAGTAGCGTCCGCGCGTAAGGCCAATCGGCGTTCTTTTGCAATTGGCACAAAATTCCCTACAAGTTATTATTCAACCTAAATCTAAAAGCATCGTGAATCCTGAAGGCGGCAAAATTTTAATGATAGACGATGATGAAGATGTACTCCTGGCAGCGAAAATGCTGCTCAAAAAACAGGCTCATCACGTAATTATTGAAAAGAATCCCAAGAAAATCCCATTCCTGTTGAACAATGATACCTATGATGTCATCATCCTGGACATGAATTTCAGCAAGGATATCACTAGTGGTAAAGAGGGTTTCTACTGGTTAGAGCAGATTCTCTTGCACGATCCTGCTGCAGTAGTAATACTCATTACGGCCTTCGGCGATGTTGAAATGGCCGTTCGGGCCCTGAAGCAAGGGGCAACCGATTTTATCCTCAAACCGTGGCAAAATGAAAAACTTCTTGCAACCATCGGCACAGCTATACGGTTAAAGAAATCCTATAACCAGGTAGACAAGCTTAAGATAGCAAAAGAAATGCTGGAAGAACAAATCAGCAAACCCTTTGGCGAAATTATAGGGCAAAGTTCATCCATTAAGGAAGTTTTCAGCTTGATTGATAAAGTGGCCAAGACTGATGCCAATGTTTTGATCTTAGGTGAAAATGGAACCGGAAAAGAGTTGATCGCACGCGCCATCCATCAGCGTTCTTTGCGCAAAGATAACAGTTTTGTCTCTGTTGATATGGGCGCGATCACCGAATCCCTATTTGAAAGCGAACTATTTGGCCACAAGAAAGGATCTTTCACAGATGCCCGCGAAGACCGTCCCGGAAGATTTGAACTGGCCAATGAAGGGACGCTCTTTCTGGACGAGATCGGAAACTTAAGTTTGAGTTTGCAGAGTAAATTATTGAGCGCCCTACAATCCAGACTAGTCACGCGGGTTGGCTCAAACCATCCACTTCCTGTTGATATACGGCTCATCTGTGCTACCAATATGCCCCTCCATACAATGGTCCAGGATGGTACTTTCCGTCAGGACCTGCTGTATAGAATTAATACAGTGGAGATTAATGTTCCGCCATTGTCGGAACGCGTTGAAGATATCCCTATGCTGGCACAGCATTATTTAAACTACTACGCCAAAAAATATCACAAAGTTGTTAATATTATCGCCACCGAAGCAATGGACAGGCTTAAACGTTATGCGTGGCCAGGAAATATTCGGGAATTGCAGCATGCCATTGAGCGTGCGGTGATCATGACAGATTCCGCAACACTACAGGAAAGTGATTTTTTATTGAGCCGATCCTTAACCTCGGGCCCGGTCAGCAATACTTTGAATCTTGATGAGGTTGAAAGAGCCGCTATTGCCAAGGCTTTACAAATGCACAACGGTAACATCTCAAAAGCCGCTGACGAACTTGGTTTAACCCGCGCCTCGCTCTACCGCAGAATGGAGAAATATGCACTTTAATTGGAAATCCAGCGTCTTGCCAAGAGTTGCTTTTTTGGCCGCTTCCATTTTTCTTTTCACGCTTTTTGCGTTCTCCCGGGGAAACTGGCTTTATGCGCTCCTTTTCCTTGCCGTCAGCACATACCAGATAAAATTGTTAATTGATTACCTCGATCGGTCAAATGAGAATATCGCATCATTCCTGGACTCTATACAATTTGATGACCTCTCCTATTCCTTCAAGACAGAAAGTGATGATCCCTCCGTCAGAAAGCTCCATCAGGAATTAAATGAAGCAATGTTAAAACTTCGGAATTCCAGAAGAGAAAAAGATTCGGAGTTCCTCTTTTTTAAGAATATTGTAATGCATGTGGGTATCGGACTTATCGTCTTTAAAGAAGATGGGAATATTGAAATCTTCAACAGCGCAGCGCGAAAACTGCTAAAGGTGAAAAGGCCTGAGAAGCTAAATGACCTTCTGGTTGTGGGTGAATCCCTGGTGCATGCTATCCAAAAGCTAAAGACGGGAGGGCGCGAATTAGTACGCTTAAAAATTGGAGAAGAGTTCCTGCAACTTTCTGTTTATGCCATTGAACTCACATTAAGAGGGGAAAATGTAAAACTCATTTCCATTCAAAATATACAAAGTGAGTTGGAGGAAAAAGAAATGGAGGCATGGCAAAATCTGGTTCGCGTGCTGACACATGAAATCATGAATTCCGTAACACCCATATCTTCACTTGCGGCAATCGTGGAAGAAGAACTGGCACCTTACGTGAATGACGGAAATAATCAACCCCTTAGCAAAGAACAGCTTGGCGATATTCACCTTTCTCTTCAAACGATCAGCAAGCGCAGCGATGGTCTCATTCACTTCGTAAAAGAGTTTCGTAGCCTTACCAGCATTCAGAAGCCCAAACTTGCTCAACTGAATGTCAGAAGCCTTTTAGAAGAGTTGATCCTGCTGCACAAAAGGGATCTGGCCGACAGAAACATACAACTCATTATTTCAGTTTATCCTGAGGACCTGACGATTACGGCCGACAAAAATATGGTAGAGCAGGTTCTCATAAACCTGCTCCGCAATGCCATGCAGGCATTCGATGATCAGGAAAACAGAACGATTGAAATCAAGGCCTCCGTGAATGAAAAATCAAGGCCCATAATCTCTGTTAAGGATAATGGTACGGGTATTGAACCCGAAGCTATGGAGAAAATATTCATCCCCTTCTTCACAACCAAGAAAAGCGGCTCAGGAATAGGTTTAAGCCTGTCGCGACAGCTGATGCGGCAGCACCAGGGCACGCTTACCGTTAATTCAACAGTTGGCGTTGGAACAGAATTCTTTATGCGATTCTAACCAATCGCCACGTATTGGGATCGTCACCAGTCTGGGTGCTGACGCGTACATTATTGGAACTTATCGTTATGAAAGCAATCCAGTTTGTGGGCTACGGCAGATTTAATACATTTGCCAAACAGTTTAATCCCTTATGCAAGATATCCCGCAGAAAGTCACCAAAATTTTGACTGAAAAATTAGGCATTGCAGAATCTGAAATAACACCAGACGCCAACTTCGTAAAGGACCTCGGGATCGATTCACTCGATTACGCTGAAATAGTGATGGAATTCGAGCAAACCTTCGATATCCGGATTCCCGATGATGATGCCGAAAAAATGCAGACTTTTGGTCAGGCCGTGAAGTACATTCACGATAAAATCAATACCTAGTGTTTCTTGGCAATGCTGCATAGCCAGGCGTCAATCGATCCTTTACTATCTTTGTTTGGACTGTGAATAAGAACATCAGGAAGGCATTATTCATCATCAATAAACATGCTGGCGTTGGCTACCAACCCTACCTGGAAGGAAAAATAATCAATGCGTGCGAGAAACACGACGTAGAGTGCACGATCGAATTCACGGCTGATCGCGGGCATGGGATTACGCTGGCACAACAAGCCGCGGAAAAAGGTTTTCAATGGGTAATTGCGTCAGGAGGGGATGGAACGCTGAATGAAGTAGCACAGGGTTTGATTCACGCTGGATTACCCATGGGAATAATTCCAAGAGGCTCAGGAAACGGATTAGCCAGACATCTCGGAATATCGCTAAGAATATCTGACGCCATAGATCAACTCTTTGATAGCAGGGTGATTTCCATGGATGCCTTTACGATTAATGGAAAGTTTTCACTCAATGTCTCCGGTATCGGATTCGATGGTCATGTGGCGAATATGTTTGGCGCGGACAGCAGACGTGGGCTTATTGGATACATAACACTCACATTGCAGGAATTTTTCAGGTTTAAGGAATTCGAAATTATTATTTCCGCAAACGGAAAAACGTTCATCCGCAATGCGTTTATCGTTGCAATAGCAAATTCCTCACAGTACGGAAACAACGCTAGAATTGCACCGTCCGCCTCCGTATGCGATGGTTTGTTGCATTTGAATATCTTGAGGAAGGTCCCATTTTACAGAATCGACTTTGTGTACGCTTTCTTTAACGGAAGTCTGGACAAATCATCATTTTGTGAGATCCTTGTAACAAATTCACTGCAACTGAAAACAACTATACCAGTCGCATTCCACGTGGATGGAGAATCCTGTGGCTTAAGTGATGCGTTCGCTGTCCGATTGATCCCCAAGGCTCTCCATGTGCTGGTGCCCAATAAGGGAAGGAATACGCGTGTATAAGCTTTGATACAAAATTACGCGGTTTACTCCTCCCATTCACTTAAAACTACTCCCCAGACAAAGGATAGCTCATGAAAAATGTGCTGGACCATTACGCCTTTCGGCATGCCAATATCCCCTGCAACGAGGCCCAAGAATCCTAAAAATTCCGACCCTCCGGCAAGTCTTTACTCTATTTCACTAACTATCGCCGCATAATCATGCTTCAAACTAAATGTAAAAGTGGATCCTTTTTCCGGTTCGCTCGTAGCCGAAATAGATCCTCCATTTCTTTCAATGAATTCCTTCGAGATCAGCAGCCCGATGCCTAGACCTTTCTCCTGTTGTGTCCCCGGCCTGGAAAAATGTGTCCCCGCATTGAATAGTTTTTCAATCTCTCCTTCTGTCATGCCAATGCCGGTATCCGAAACAGAAATCTGAATACACCCACTTACACATTTTTCTCTGATCATAATCAACCCCCCTTGTCTGTTAAATTTTATAGCGTTTGCCAGAAGATTTCGCACAACCAGGCCAACATCATTTTCGTCAGCCAGTACTGAAAGGGAAGGATCGATTTCGTTCAGTATCGTAATTTCTTTTTGAATAGCGATTTCACTGAACAGTTGAATCTTTTTGTTAATAATTGGGCGTAGTTTAAGCGTTGTGGTATGAATCTGCAGACCCTGAAGCTGCGATTGAGCCCAAATCAAGAGGTTATCCAGGTCATCCTGAACAGATTCAAGATTTCTTCCCAGCTTTCTTGATGTGAAAATAAAATCTTCACGCGATATTCCATCAATAGCTATTATATCCAACAAACCTTTCAGACTTGCCAACGGGCTCCTTAGATCATGACTAATAACAGAAAAAAGTTTGTCTTTTGTTTGATTCAAATATTGCAGCTGCTGCGCTTGCTGTTGTATTTCCCGGTTTCTTAGCGAAAGTTTGTGGTTGGCTTTCTTTCCAATACGGTTACTATGAATCAGCACACCCGAAAGAATTGCCATAAAACTGAGCGCACCCATCAAAAAATATACCCACATCAGGTGATTGTCAATTTCTTCTTGCTTGCTTCGGACATTTTTTGTCAGTAGTTGAATCCTGGCGTCTTTCATTTCGGAGTCAAACTTCGCCTGCATCAAAGTCATCTGCTCAATGCTGCGTTGCTGATACAATGAATCATGAAGTTCCGTGTATTGAAGATCTTCAAGACTTTCCTTTTCAGCCTGCTGTGCATGACAAAGTGAAAATATCTGCAAAAAAAATAGAATAAGCAGTGCTCGCAATAGCATAAAAAATACCCCAATTCACGGGAGATGCAACTTCGGCAAGCATTCATTAAATTTCCAGTCGAAATCAACGGAAAACCTACATGTTTCATTTATGAGAAAAAAAACATCAAACCTCGCATTCTCCTGACCCAAAATTTGCCACAAAATCCAAATCTGCACGGCCAAGGCATTCTCCAGCAATCGGTATTCGCAGAACTGGTTCTACATATTCACCAGGATTTTCAACAAATTGGTGTATTAGGTACTGTGAATAGAGGCAGGACGACTTTCCAATCCTCGCAACCAACGGCAATGTTGGGGCGCACCACTAAATACTATGACCCGATATTGACTACAACGTTCCAATGTTGATTTTTTGCGTGATATCGAATTCCTCAAATACCACAACCCTCTTTTTTTGTGTCCTTGGTATTCAGGGCATTGCAGTATCCTGTGCATTCGGCGTACTTATTCGTCAAAAAAATAAGATAAGCGTAATTATGAATGACTGCATCATAACCTCAATAAAGCTTTTAAATAAAGACAAGCCACGGTTCGCCTGGCTTGTCAATTTTACTCATCAACAGTGATCCTAGTGTTCGTCCTCCAGGAAGCCCGTACGGCCATGGCCAGCAACGACGTAAATCTGGCCCGGGTCCCAATCGAACTCTGCCTCAAAGTAAATACTGTCTACTTTAACACCAGTCGTTGATTTGCCTCCATCTATGAAAATTCTTCCATTTCCAATAATTACGGTACCATCAGTATACCGTTCCACAACGGTTTCACCATTAGTTGTGAACGTCAGGTCATTTACATTGCAGGCAACTTTTGCTTTCAACTCCAGTAGCCCATCAAAATCGTCAATGAACATTGAGTCAGCTGTTCCGGAGGCTGTACTGAACGTCAACAAGTGCTGGTAGCCCAGCCCGATATCCTCCAAACCACCGCTGCCATCCGGCACATAAATCTGACCCCACCATTCATTGGACATCTTTACCACTGCGTTCTGCCCCGGATCTATATCGGTCTCGCAGGATGCTAAAACGAACACCACGCCTACAGCTATAAGAATTAATATCTGTTTCATAAATCTAAAATTAGGGTTGAATCTGAGTCATAGTAACATTCCAGGTGCCGTTAGCGAAATTCCCCTGGGCTACAAATGATATTGTCTTCGTTGCAGCGTCAACGGTCATGGAAGTGATCCCAACATTGAGACCAAAATTATCAATGAAGCCTGGTGTAAACGTGAAGTCGTTCGTTGCAAGATTGTTTATGGTTATTGTGCCACCTCTTGAAAGGCTGCCATCTCCATCCCCCCTGCCATCCGCATAAAAACCACCAACAGAGCATGAGATCTCATACACATCAGGAGCAATTTTCCAAATCAGCACCAGGTTTGGTGAATACGAAAGCCCTGTAATCCTGACAGGATTTGAAGAATAGGCTCCTTCAATGCTGTTTACAAGATCGCCTGTCGTAACCTCAGCGATGGTTCTGGAAGCCGTAGCCGTAAAACCATCTCTGTTTACGGCGTTGTAGGAGAGGTTATATTGATCAGGAGCAGTTCCAATTGTGTTCCCTGAATATCCCGTATACCTCCCCCGATATGTTGCAGTATATGGAATTTCGGCTCCTTGCTCCAACACAGTAATACCAGGTTCGACAAAATCAGAACCCTCATCAATCAGGTAGAAATCATCTCCTTCCAGCACGAATTCAGGAAAGTATGTAATGGTAGATATTCCTTCCGATTCCAAATCACGATTGCATCCCTGCAGCATACATGTTGCAAGTATTGAAAGTATAATTAGTTTCTTCATGTCAGTATTAGTTTAAGTCCCACCACACAGGCGTCAAAATACCGTTTGCTGGCTGCGCGGGGGCATTGGGGTTATTCAAGACTTCGTCATCAGGAATCAGCAGCCTCCTTGGAAATTGCCCATCAAACGTAACGGCATCCACAGGGAAGGTAAAGATTGGTGCGCCCGGTGCCAGGGGATCATAGCCAGGCTCTCCAGGCGCCGACGTACTAAACGAAGGATAACCGGTACGAAGTTTATCAAACCAAGCTTCTATCGAATTACCGCCCAGATGAGCTATCCATTTTTGTTCGATAATGGCCTCAACATTTTCCTCGCTTGTACCATTGGGATAGGCATACGGACCCGCAAGAAAACTGGAACCATCAAAACCATAACGGTTGAATGCTGTGAGCACGCCTTGTGCGTACAGAGAAGCAGCGTCTTCATTGCTAAAAGCCCTGGCTGCAGCTTCGGCACGCAAGAAATAAGATTCTGCAAGGGAGATGAAATACACCGGGTCAGTGGCCAGTACCTTTGCTCCGGAAATTGTTTTTGAATCCAACTGTGTTGAAGGCATACTGCTTGTCCCCTGACGCATACCCTTCACTGGTCCTCCTGCGATGGGCGCATCGTAGAAGGCATTAATCCTCGGATCATTGGCCAATTCCAGATAGTTAACCATTGTCAGGCTTGCCTTCAGATTGGTTGTTGTATTCTGATTGCGTCTATCCGCTTCGTACAAAGGATTCCCCCGGTCAGGTTGATCATAGTAGGTAGAAATACTGGCACTTACATCCAGGAACTCCACCCCGCTATTCACCAAGGCAGAGATCAAAGACTTCGCCTTGCCCGGATCTGCCGCCGAATATCGGATCATGAGTTTAAGCTTAAGTGTATTTGCAAAACGAATCCAGCTATCCACATCGCCACCAAAAACCAAATCGCTGGTACCTGGACTTACATTTGTGCTGCTGCTAAAGTCCCTGGATAACGCATCGTCCAGACGCGCCAGGAGCATGTCATATACCTCCGGGCCAGTATTCCAATCGGGTGTGAAGTTATCTTCATCTCCATTCAGACCTTCAGCCAGGGGAGCTCCATCATACAAGTCTGCAATCAATTGAAAGGCATAAACTTCCATTACTTCTGCTATCAAATAGTTAGTCCAGTTTTCGGAAGCTTCAGATTTTCTTTTCACAAACTTCAAGTCGTTCAATGGCCCTGAGAACATTTCAGTAAAATCATTCTCCAGGAAATTGAGGTTATCGACATCATAATTATCCGTGCTTATATATTGCGACGAAGTATTGTTTTGCGTGTAGTGCTGGCTCCAAATTGAACCGGTTATCCGATAGTAATTACCAGCTCGTGCGGCGATAGACTGCTGCGCTGCAGGCAGAACCAACCGTTCATCGGCATCAGCCGGATTATTAGGATCTACGTTTACATCCAAATAATCACTGCAGCCAATGACCAGCAACGCTGCTATCATGGAAATATGTTTCAGATTTTTCATGTGAATTTTAAATTAAAGACCAAGTTTTAAGCTAAAACCAAAACTCCTGGCCGATGGCCCGGCAGCGAACTCTCCAAATTCTCCAGCAAGGTCGTTACCAAATTGCGTAGCTTCAGGGTCAACCATACCATTCACTGCGGGCGTCCAGAGCCAAAGGTTTCTACCCACAATACTGGCGCTGATATTTGAAAATGGGGTCTTGCTAACAAGGGATTTAGGCATACGATATGTAAGGACAACCTCTCTGAGTTTGAAATACGTGCGATCCATTACATGCTTTCTTTCTATGGCAGGATTGTAGCTATCATTCCAATAGTTTGCAATGTTTGACATATCGACAGGGATATCATTTTCGCGGAAACCATCGCCGTCAGGAATTACAGAATTGGGTTCAATAAATGGCCTGCGATCGTTGTAAAGTTCTATAGGATCATTGCCCACAAACATGGTTAGGCGCTTGGTATAGCTCCAGAACTTGCCACCATCCCTATAATCAGCCGTCGCACTGAGTGAGAAGTCCTTGTAGGTAAGCATCGTATTTAGGCCTGCAATGAAATTAGGATTAACATTCCCTAACAGAGTTTTGTTGGTTGACGAGATGGGAAGACCACTGGCATTCACGACGATTCTGCCTTGCGGATCACGCACATAATCAGGAGCATATAAGTCGCCAATAGGACGTCCTTGCGTAAGCTTAAAGTCTACATTGTAGTTGTTAAAAAGTACCACCCCTTCCAATTGTTCAGGGAGCTCAAGGATCTTGTTTTGGTTCTTTGTGTAGTTAAAACTTAGTTCCCAACGGAAATCGTCCGTGTGTATAGGCGTTAAATTCACCAGCAACTCAATCCCCTTGTTCTGAACAAGGCCCACATTCGCAATTTGAGAAGTATACCCGCTTGTAGAGGCAACAGGTACTGCATAAATCTGTCCTTCCGTTCTTTTGTCATAAAATGAGACACCAATTCCCACCTTATTATTCAGCAACTTGAAGTCTCCCCCAAACTCAACTTCAGTAGAAATCTCAGGCGCCAGATTAGGATTTCCAATACGATTTCCAACCTCAAAAGCGTTTACCCCATTAAATGGAAATTTAAGGGAGCCGAAATAATTATAGATATTTGCTGGTACCAGCGTAGACTGTACCAGGTAGGGATCTGCATCGTTTCCAGTCTGACCCCAACTTGCACGAAGTTTCCCAAAGCTGATGATACTGTTTTCGATCCCCAATGCTTCTGTAAATACAAAGCTGGTATTAAATGCAGGATAAATAAAGCTATTGTTTGCCTTGGGCAATGTGGATGACCAATCATTCCTAACTGTTGCTGTAACGAACCAGTAGTCTTTAAAAGCAAGCTCTGCTTGCGCGTATACCCCCAGCAGTCTTCGCAATGAAGTAGTGTTCGCAATGATCGGTGCGCCGGAAGAATTAGAAATATTGTAAAAGCCTGGTATGTCTAATCCTGATACCTGTGTAGTGAGATTGCGTGTATATCGCTCGTTAATATTCAAACCTCCCAACACATTCAAAGAAAACGATTCATTCAGGTTAAAGAAGGAGTTCACCAGCAATGAGTGATCAAACTCGGTAGATGTCAGGCTTCCTTCATTAACTGATCCGACCGTGGGTGTTACCGTTTCGTTCGGTGAACCGGGCGTGGGCGTAGTGACTGCCGTCCATTCCTTAACAGACGCGTTGGCAATGTCAGCCCCTAAGCGATAGGTAAGGTTGATCCAATCCGTAAATTTATACGTGAAGGCTACCTTACCATAAATTCTGTTTTCATCAAAAACATTTCCATTTTCATTAATGGAGAAGTAAGGATTTTGAGCATAACGCGTATGGAAATTGTCGATGTTGTTGAACTTATTGTTATAGTCTTTCCAATCCACTATGCTTTGATCGCGTGGTACCTGAATAATCTCCTGGAATAGGGTTGGCGCCGCTCTTCCTTGTCCTGAAGCGACTGCGCTTACTTCTTTCTTTACAAAATTTAAGGATACATCAGAAGTAAGTTTCTTTCCCTTGAGTGTTCCTCGTAAGGTGATGTTGTGCCTTTTTAGCTGATCTGCATCACCGGGGATGAATCCATCTGCTTTCACATTTCCATAGTTGAAATAGTATGTAGCAACATCATTTCCACCAGATACGGTGAGTGTGTTGTTCAGGTTATACCCCGTTTCATAGAAGTCCTTAAGGTTATCCTTTTGCGCACTGTAGGGTTTGATTTGCTGGGAATTATCTACCACATTACCCCACGGCCTGATTACGCCATCCAGTCTGGGTCCCCATGAACCATTCTCCTCCAGAAGATGATAACTGCTCCACCCCTGTCCAAATTCATTTTGGAGCATAGGAAGTCTCAACGGTCTGCTAAAAGTTGCAGATGTAATCAGGTCAACCTTGGGTGAACCACCCGACTTTCCCCTCCTGGTTGTAATCACGATAGCGCCGTTAGCGGCCCGCGATCCATAAAGAGCAGTGGCCGCTGCGCTCTTCAGAATAGAAATAGACTCTATGTCATCCGGGGCAATATCATTGGCCCGATTGCCGTAGTCTACAGTATTGTTGAAGTTGTCGTTTACAGGATTGAAGACATTCACATTGGATGCATTGTTAATGGGCACACCATCAACAATATAAAGCGGCTGGTTGCTACCTGTAATGGAAGAATACCCTCTTAATACTACGCGCGAAGAAGATCCAGGAGCACCCGAGTTTTGCGACACCGTTAATCCCGCTACCTTACCTTGCAAGGAGGTCATCAAATCATTGGTACGACCTTTTGTAGCCTCTTCATTATCAATCTGGGTGGCTGAGTAGCCGATCGTTTTTGTTTCCCGGACATAACCCTGTGCAGTTACTACCACTTCTCCCAATTGCATCACGTCCTGCGAAAGTTGGACATCTACAATGGTACGTTGACCGATAGAAACTTCCTGCGTAGCCAGACCAATAAATGAGAATACCAATGTTCCATCTAGTCCGGAAATTGCCAATCGATAGCTACCATCAGTATCAGTGACAGTACCTATTGATGTACCTTTTACAACAACATTTACTCCGGGTAAAGCCGACCCATCCTCCTGGGATGTTACGCTCCCCGTAACGATACGCTCTTGTGCCATTAGATGACTCCATGCAATGGTGAGGCACATACAGACTACTAGTAAAGATTTCCTCATACTATCTCGTTTTGTTAAGTACTTTTTAGTTTTCCAAAACACCCAAACTTGGTGACCAGCCCATGGAAGGATGCTTACTCAAATAACTCCAAACAGCAGACGAAAAAAATGACCTATTAAATGGTATTTTCCACAAATGGGAATCCCGTTAGCTGGGTGATTGCGGAAATATTTTGGACTGGTATAACAATTCAGCAAATAGGAATAAACGTGACGCCAACCTGGGGGGAAATGGCGAATACACAGCGATCTGTAGGCGTTTCTTAAACAACCCGGTAATTGGGCTTGACACCTTCGTGAAAGATCTGATCTGCAAACTCACCTTGAATCCGATATCGTATAGGATAGCAAACAAGATTAGCTATGCAACATCGTGCTTTGACGTGGTAAGATAAGAATTTGAATAGCTATGGCCAGGCCTTCTATGGCTGACCCCTCCAACTTTGTACCGGCAGGTGTCCCTTCAAATACTAGATAAGTTTTTCCAGGTTGGCCTTCGCAATGGCCTCCGACTTACTGTTTACCTGGAGTTTCGAATAAATATTCTT
>Ga0224505_10000041_pt1 | contig 96077 bp, 106 predicted proteins | sample SF_Jan12_sed_USG_FD_169102 | JGI IMG/M metagenome (GOLD analysis project Ga0224505, IMG submission 169102) | Sediment microbial communities from San Francisco Bay, California, United States - SF_Jan12_sed_USGS_4_1 | ecosystem: Environmental > Aquatic > Marine > Sediment | place: USA...
CGGCCTTGCTGCCACCACCTCGAACACAATCCACCACCCGTTGGCGCAAATCTGATGAGCATCGCATGCCCATATGATCCCACAAATCCACCTCGACCACTATCAGTAAATAAAGGCTTAGCTATAGTGCGGTCTGAAGCCAATGGGATTCAGGATGATCGAGCCCGTACATCCCGAGCACGAACCCGAGCGCGATGGCTATGATGCCGACCGAGCGCGCGATGATGGCGTTCAGACGCCAATTCTTTGGTGGTTGTGATTTGGATGGCGGCATGGATTTACTCTACATGCGATTCAAACGAAAGATCAATTCGCTCTTAGATAACAATAGGTTAACGTTGATAGCAATTCCTCGTCGGATCATCATCTGGTGAATTGGCCGCGCACTGAGGCCCCATAGGCCGCGGAGCCTTCACGTAGCCCTCTGTCGTATGGTTCTTTCGTAAGATCGTACCGTGCAACTCATGACAGGAGCCGGAACATGCGGGACCAGGTGGCAGTGGATTCGTGAACACCATGGATGTTCCCCCGATGGGGATAAAGCGGGGATACGTGATCGTGGTGGATCCGAACGTGAGTTGTCCATGGTGAGACGACTGCTCGACTCTGGTCGTAAAGGTCGGACGAGGCTGTTCCGGTCTGAGCACCGTCGCCCAGGTGGGATCGTCGGGGGCATAAAGAAACGCGTTGTTGCCACGATGGCATTCGGTGCAGGCCACGGTGTCAGGAGCAAAGCCCTGAACCGGATCTCGGAGGGAGGCGATGGGAACTTCGGTCGTCTCAGGATTCCAGCTCGTACTTGGTGAGCTCGGGTCGTTGCTCCAAAAACAGGCGTGCCCAGTCGTGGCGCTTTGACAGATCATTTGGAACGTCCCGCTACTTCTTCCCAAGGCAATGCAAGCCCCTCGCACATCCGGTGATGCATAGGACCAGACAGTCGCGAACGAGGTTTCACTAATTGGAGTCTGATCAAGCGAGTTCGGCGTCAGTAATATTGTGTGAAGGTTGCCGTGGCCTTTCCATTCGGATGAGGAGGATGACCAATCCGGTGGAACCGGGACACCTCTTTCTCGGCACGATTCCCTGTAATCGCCCTTGCTCACGACCGCCGCGTTCGCTGGATTGATGGGGGAAGGAGGTTGAGCAGTTGCTCCTTCGTTCGATGAGTCGAGGATGGAACAGCTTACAAGAAATACACTCGCCAAGGCGAACATCGATAGTCTGAGCCCCCTCACCATGACCACATGCTTCATCTGTTCATCTCTCATCTCTTCTGCAATGGCCTCCCAATTGGGCTTCTGAATTCTACGTCGTCGGAGAAGATACCAAGCGTCACCCACAAAGGAAAGATCTCCCTCACGTCACAGCAGCTCATGTAGCTGAGTTGGAAGAATTTGTATCGTCTTTTGGAGAAAGATGATTGACAATTTTCATCACCTAGGATACTGCTCCGTTCAAACACGTAGAATGTCAAAACTTTCCAAAACCTACTTGATGAGACGCTCCATCCCAATCAAAGTTCGGTATCCAAATTTCAGTATCTCAGCAGCAGAGAAGCAGGCTCACTGGCTCGTGAAGAAGGAGAGGGGTTGATGAAGACATTAGTGTTGGCGAATCAGAAGGGTGGCGTCGGAAAAACGGCGATCGCGTGCCAACTGGGGTATTTTCTCGTCGAGATGCTCAAGAAACGAGTCTTGATCATCGACTTGGACCATCAGGGCAACACATCGAAAAACATCGGCACCTCAAAGCTGGCCACCATCTCGGCCGTCACCGCCGATCACTTGTTGACCGAGCCGGTCACCACCATTGAAGGCGGCACCTTTGTGGTGATTCCCTCGCATGCCGACCTGCTCAAACTGGAACGGCGAGAAGAAGACCACAACCTGTTTGCGAACAATCTCCGGCTCTTCCTTAACGAGATGGACGACCGATTTGATGTGGCCATCATCGATACGAATCCCAACCCGGATATCCGGGTGCTCGCCTCCCTCGTGGTGGGGGACTTCGTCCTGTCGCCGATTCAACTAAATCAAGAGGCGGTCGACGGGATTGCGGCGCTGCGGGCGCAGGTCCTGAAGATCCAAAGTACGTTGAACAAGGATCTTCGATTCATCGGACTCCTGCCGAATCTGGTGGAGCCGACTCCGTTTCAGCGAGCCAATTTCGATCAACTCTGCACGGCCTTTGCCTCATTGTTCATTCGACTCGAGGATGGGCGGATGGCCGCCATTCCGTCGCGAACGGCCATGGCTGAAGCCCAGGCGATGGGAGCGCCGATCTGGACCCTACAAAAAACCAGTTCACGCGAGGCCTGGTTACATCTCAAACCGATCTTTCAAAAGGTCGCTCATACGATGGGGGTGATGGAATGAAAAAACCACTGATCGCGACACTGGATCTCACCGCGCTTGATCGGACCGCACCAGCCCCAGATCCGGTTGCCAAAGAACGGACGGTGACGGCTGAGGTCTTAGGGCGGCCGCTTCAAATTCCAGTCAAGGACATTGAAGAGGATCCAGCTCAGCCTCGCCAAGAATTCGATGCGGCGAGCATGGACGAATTGGAGCAGAGCGTCAGAATCCACGGCGTGAAAACGCCCATCTCGATCCGGCCCCATCCCACCGAGCAGAAGCGCTGGATTTTGAATTTTGGAGCGCGCCGGCTCAGAGCCTCGAAGGCCGTCGGGAAGACCACGATTCCGGCCTTCATCGATCGCTCGCATACCGATTACCAGCAAGTCATCGAGAATTTACAGCGGGAAGATCTGAAGCCGCGCGAACTGGCCATGTTCATCAAGAAGAAGATGGATGAAGGAGAGAAACAGGCCAAGATTGCCGAGATTCTTGGCGTGAATCGATCGATGGTCACGAATCATTTGGCATTGATCGATATGCCGGCCTGCATGGAAGAGATTTATGCGACGGGGAGATGTGTCTCAGCCAAGACTCTCTACGACTTACGGAACTTGCACAAAGAATTTCCCAAAGAAGTCGAACAGTGGAGCGGTAAGGCGCAGGACATTACACGAGCCACCGTGTCGGGGTTGGCGTCGGAGCTCAAGGGTCTCCAACGGGAGAAGGGCTCTGAGGAGAAGCGTGAACCTGTGAGCGAGGGGAGGAAGTCAAAGCCATCCGCGGCGATGCCCTCCTTGATCGTCACCTTCCAGCAGCGATCCGGCACGGTTGATCTGCAGCATGCGCCGCAGCAGTCCAACCATCTGATCGTCAATTTTGCGGATGGGAAGCAAGAAGAAGTGCCAGCGCGGGAATGTCAGATAGAACAACTTATCTTTCAATAGATCCCTATCATTCTCCCCCTCTCTGACCGCAGACGGGGAGGGGGAAGCCAGATTCCATAACCACACAGTAGGCGCATCCTCAGTTCCAACCGTCTTGAATCTTCCACGCTCCAGATTCTGCCATTACATTCCTTCTAGGCCGTGGCACATTTCAGTCTGATGGCAGGTTGTTGGACATGTCCAACAACCTGCCTTGAGTTGGAGTATTGATTAGCGGCGTTCTCTGATCCTGTCAATCGAGGAGTCGAAATTTTGTTGGACATGTCCAACACGTTGCCAGGCCACCTATGACCACCGAGCGAATTATGGACTTGGGTAGGGGTAGCATGACTTAGGAAATGAATTCGAGCCGGGGAATCGCCAATTGATATTGGTATGGATGTGTCAACACAACTAGCCGAAACCTCTATTTCGAATTCGACCTTGCCGGTTGTATGCGATGACTCGCTATAGCCAGGAATCGAGAATGAAAGTGAAATGGTTTCGACGCACTGCCATGTGATCTTGAGGACTTCGCTTTGAGGTGGTTGATGATCGACTGTCGTTCTGAGCATTGAGTGGCAAGGGGGGGAGGTTTGGTGTTTTCGCTGATTGGCTACAAGGGTTGATTCAGATTAGGAGAGTGATGCGGTTCGGGTAGAGGCTTATACCATGTGTGAGGATAGTCGGAAGCTGATTGGCCATGCCATGGTTGAGAGAAATAGATGGCGTTACAGTCGATCACTCATGCAAGAATTAACTGCAATGAAGCAGAGGAGAGAGGTGCAACGAGTGCCATCTGATCTCAGCTGGTCGATCACGCCACTGATCGAGGTGCCAGAACCCAATCTGACTCAAGACATGCGGTCGTTGAACTGGTTCTACACGCAGAACCTGAATGCCATCTTCACCGTGTCGGGCACGTCTTGTTAGGTCGATTCAAGAGTATCGTCGTAGAACGTGAGCGCTATCTGCTGAAGCTCCGTCGGTATCTTGCGCTTCATCCGGTAAGAGCTGGTGGGGCAGTGACGCAAACAGCGATCAAGTCCAGGCGCTCACTACACCTCAGCGGTATAGGATGGCGGAACGCATAGCCACGTAAGGATCCTCTGTTCATTCGCGGAATAAGTTATGCGGTGCTTATCGAACTATGCAGGTCATCGCGGGTGACGCTCCGAACGGAGCGGAGAGCTGATGTTCCTCGATTTTCCACGTGGACTGAACACCCGCCACGCTACTCGTGGAGACATCAATGAAGTTGGTGACGCCAGAAGGTTCAGGACATCCATGAACTTTCTACAGACGAGACGATCGTATGCCGCGACAGTGTGAACTCGTTCCAAGTATCGACTGATGGTGTTGAAGCCGATCGGTCGCGACCCTTGAACTTGGGGAATACGCAAATCTTCACCGGTTGCGATTTCCCAAGCAATGTCGATGATCTTTCGTGCTCGTCGATAGAAGCGCACAGCGATGCCGTGCATTCCAGCAGATAGTTCTTCATCCAGTGCCTCAGCCTCCAGTGCCACAACAGACATCCCCTGGCCGTACACGGGGTTGAAACTGCAGAGGGCGTCACTAACAACTAGATAGCCATCAGGAAAACGGTTCATGTGCTCGTACAACCGTCGTTGGTTGGCTGGGAATCTGTAGCTGACGATGTCCGTCAGTGGCCGAGCTCGGCTGGCGAGCTCATGGACGACCGGTACCGGGAGACTGGCGGAAAATTGAAGCCATCCAGTTTCGTCGCCTGGTGGGTAATCTCCGACCGTACCAACGAGCGTGATGACCCAGCGGTTTCCTTCGGCCGCGAGCACCGCTCCGTATCTGGTGCTATTCGGTACCCCCGAGACGATGGCGCCGTTCGAGTCGAACAAATCGCCAGGTCGGCGTTCGAACACGCGCGTGGCATACCCAACATTGACGGTAACCGTGACGACTTCTGGTTTTCCGAACCCCCACTCTTCCAACCACTGAGGGGAATGTGACCCTCTGCCTGCGGCATCGACGACAAGATCAGCCGCCAAGAATTCCTGTTCGTGACGTGGGCTGCGCCGGACCACGAGGCCAGTTACACGTCCTGTTTGAGTATCGAATATCGGTCTGACGCCGGATACGCCTTCCAGAATGGTGATGTTGGGGAGCCGCCTCACTCGCCGGCGGATGGCTGCCTCCAGGCATGGTCGACTCACCGTGATGCCGAGGACACCGGATTCGTGACGCAACTTCCAGTGACCGTACTGAAACCACAGGAAGTCTCCGACCACATCACCGACAGGAGCACCCCTGTGACGGAGTTCTTCCATCAAACCTGGGAAGTACCGATCCATCACGCGATAGCCGCTGGCGAGCAGGCCATGTGCGCGAGCGGATTGCGGAACACCCTTGCGGGGTTCTGTATGGTCGGTGAGAAGATCCCGTTCGACGATCGTAACGTGACGACAATGATCGCTGAGTGCTCGAGCGGCAAGCAACCCACTCATACTGGCTCCAAGCACGATCGCAGATGTGTCGGCGTAGCTCGAGCGCGTCGTACCGTTCATCATTTGAACTCGATCCAATCCAACCGCGGATGATGTTGTGGGAGGGCGCAAGGGGTGTGCGACATTACTGGGTCACCCTCACGCCTGACCGTGGATGACATTTCCGATGATCTGCACCACTCCCTGTTCGTTCACCGTCACTGAAAGCACGAGGTCCTTCTCGAACCGGAGTAGTGATGTGAATCCCACAGTGAATGTTTCAATCAACTTGCCTCGCAGCAAGACGATACCGTAGGGATTCTGCTGCGTCAGCCCCATATTGTCTGCCGCTGCGAACGAGAGGCTCGTCACGTTTCGGCCGTCGATCTCGAGATTCACGAATGTGAGGCCGGTGTTGCCACCCTGCTTCGTGACTTGAGCTGCCACAAACACGCCTGGCCCCTTGAGGCTTACTAAGGTGTGTCTACCTTTTGACGCAGGAGCTTTCAGCCCCTGAGTACGTTTGGGATTACATACACCGGTTGAACAGGTTCGGGATGGTGTCTCTTCGAATACGCTCTGTCGTGCCATGGTCCCCTCCTAATAGTTGGTTAGTGGTCTTGTGGGGTCAGTCCATCTCTTCTCCAGATGACTTCCTGTCTGTAGCAAGATCAGATCCAGGCGATACCTTGTGCGATGCAGATGGACGGCGAGGTACTTATATCTCAAGGCAGCTATCAGATCGTTGGGATAGCGTTCGGTTGTATCCGAATCGATACGAAGTTCGTATCTGATGCGATACAGCGTAAATCGTAGAATGCTGATGGGTTATGGGTTAATGGAGAGCCGAAGGATACTGGAGGAGCGGTGCTGTATTAAGGTTGGCAGAATAGGAGAGCTGTGGATAAATGAGGTCGTGATGCTTAGGGCGAAGATTCAGGTGGTGCGGATTTCCGAGGGGCACCGATCAGCACGTATAACGACGTGATACCTAGAATACTCCCCAGCACCAGCGGCACGGCCCAGAGTTGCCACCAGGGTGCGTCGGGCGACACGGCATAGGGCCGTGGCCAGGCGATGTTGATGAATTCGAACACCGACCAGTGAAAGGCGATCACGTTGATCGGTAGTCCCCAGCGTCCGAGGTTCAGTTGCCCGCGTGAAGGGTCCCACCTCCCAGAGAGACGAGTGTAGAGTCCGACTCCCGTCGTCATCGTGAACATCGCATACAATCCTCCGGTTCCAAACGCAATGATCGTGGCGACTGCCTGATCGTTCAACCCTAACAAGAGCCCTGCCCCTGCCGAGAACACAGTAAAGAAAATCGCCGGACGTGGGGTGCCGTCAATGGCTACATGCTTGAGAACGGGAGGCATATTCCCTTCACGTGCCATTGAATAGATGATACGCGACACATAGTTGACGACCGTGGCGCCGCAGGCCAAAAACGACACCATCACGATCCCCAAGAACGGCTTCTCGGCCCAGGCACCGAAGCTGTTGACGATGACGGGTGTGACGGGGTCTGCGGTGGAGGTCGTCGTGGCCAAGGTCGTGCGGTCAAAACTCAAGGTGAGGGCGGCAGAGTTGAACATCACGACGCTCCCGACCATGCAGAGAGAAAAGAAAATGGCCCGCGGCACCGCGCGCGTGGGGGCGAGGGTTTCTTCCGCGATGGTGGAACAGGCATCGAAGCCGATGAAGGCCCAGCCTGCAATGGCCAGGGCGGCGAGGAAGGCGGATATCTGCCCGGGGGCGGTGCCAGTTCCAAGATGTCGGAAGAGTTCGGAAAATTCATGTTCTCGAAAAAAGAGGAACAGCAGCAGGGCGACGCCGAACGAACCAACGATTTCGGCGTAGACGCCCATCGACAGCGTCATCTTGAAGACCTGCACGCGAGCCACGTTGACCCCCATACAGAGCATGAGAAAGACCACGCCCCAGAGCACGAGGGTGAGGCCGCTGTCACTCGACGAGCCGAAGAAAATGGCGAGCCAGATCCCTCCCGTATAGGCGGTGGTGGTGAGCATGGCGATCGTTGAACTGACGTAGATGACGCCGGCGAACTGGCCTGTCACAGGCCCACCCAGTTGGTGTGCCCATTTGTAGGCACCTCCGGCGACTGGGAATTGTGAAGCCAGCTCCGCATAGACCGTGGCCACCAGGAGCTGCATCACGAGACAGAGAGCGAGTGCGGGAAACCAGCCGCCTCCTGTGACCGTCGTCTGGACGCCCATGATGGCATAGAGCCCCACGACGGGAGACACCATGGCGAAACCGAGGGTCAGGCTATTCCAAAAACTGAGATGACGGTGAAGGGTCTCACCGGTTGGTAGCGGAGCAGAGGGGCTGTTATCTGGTTGGTCTGCCGTGGACACAGGAGTGGTTGGTTCCGTGGGCGATACTAGACGACCGGCTTTGGAGGACGGTATTTCCCCGAAGCGTTGCCTCGTTTCTCCTGAAAAAACTCCTGTAAGAGGGCCCGGCTTTGTTGTTCGAGCAAGCCTCCTGCCACCTGTACACGATGGTTGAATCGTCGTTCCCCCGGAATATCAACAATGGATCCGCAGGCTCCGGCTTTGGGATCCCAGGCGGCGAACACGAGACGCGCGATACGCGCTTGCACAATTGCCCCGGCACACATGGGACAAGGTTCCAGCGTCACATAGAGAGTCGTGTCAGTGAGTCGCCATGTCTTCAGCTGTTCAGCAGCCTTCCGGATCACGATCATTTCAGCATGGGCCGTCGGGTCTTTCGAAATTTCCCGGTAGTTGTGACCGGCTGCGATGACTTCGTCGTGGTGCACGAGCACGGCGCCGATGGGGACCTCTCCAACCTGAGGAGCATGCTCCGCCTGCTGGAGAGCCAGCTCCATGTAGTGGGTATCGTTCAGTTCTTGTTGCATCGAGGCAGATGTCGTGGAGGCCTTGATCGTCACAATGCATGCTAGCACAGGAGTGCGCGGCAGGGACAGAAGGGAGAGCCATTTGTAGAGGCGTCCCAGTTCGGCAGAGAGGGAGTGGTGGAAAGGAGGGGGTGGATTGATTTTACGGTAATTGAGCTGAAGGTCGGCCGCGTTCAGCCAGCTGAGTTCTGAGGTCATCCACTTCCGCTTCTCGGTGAATCAACTGATCTTTGAGCTCTGCCAGTTCCTCGATTTGGCGTTGGAGCTCTTCACGCGTCTGCGCAAGAGCCGCATCACGCTCACTCAGTTGCTGCTGAATGGTCGCGAGCTTTGCCTTGGCCACATCGGCCTGACTCTGTAGTTCTGCCAGCTTATTCACGTCCTCGGTGACGCGAGCGGATGTATTCCAACCGAGAAATACCAACAGGCCCAGGACTCCAACGATCAGGATGCTCAATGCCCACCCGAATGAGGTTGTGGAGGCGGAGGTGGGAGGAATGAGGTGCTTCATCCATTCGCCCGGTTCCAGACTGGGGGTGGCGGATGGTGGAGAGCCGGCCTCTTCTGGAGACTCCTGAGCGCGAGCCCCCATGATCTTGGCCCTCAACCCTCGAGGAGGCGGTGTGAGACTCAGGGCGAAGGGGAGCGCAACTGCGACTGACTGAAATTCCTTGAGCGCCGTACGGCAAAGAGTACATCCGGAAAGCAGATGGGCCTCCAAGGCTTGCCGCTCGGGCTTTTCCAGCGCGCCGATTGCATAGAGCGGAACGGTGTCCGCGAGATCTTCATGTGTCATGCCGACTTGTCATGCTCCCAGTATGCATGCATTGACTCTTGCAGTTTCGACAGACCAAGTCTGATACGGGCGGTGACTGCGTCGAGCGGCTGACTGAGCCTAGTGGCGATCTCTACCGGAGGTAGTCCTTCGTAGTACGATAATTCGATGGCCTGGCGTTGCACCTGTGGGAGTTCGGACAGCGTCTTGCTGATCACGGTCCGTAGGGCTTGATCAGCCGGGGCCTCGAACTCTCCTGCTGGTAAGTTCTGGATGTCATCACTCGATCCATCTTGTCGTGGAACACGGGGGCTGGACGATCGCAGGCGTTCAATGGCTCGACTACGTGTCAGGGTCAACAGCCAGGCGATCGGTGTCCCCCGTCCGACGTCATAACGAACGGTTTTTTTCCACACATCGATGTACAGGCTCTGGAGGACCTCTGCCGCTTCTTCTTGGCTCCCCAGGATTCGCACCGCCAGACTGAAGAGTACTGTGCTCGATTGATCGTAGAGCTGGCTGAAGGCGAGGTGATCGCCTTTGCCGGCTCGAGCGGCGATTTTGGGGTCGATGGCGGATGCAGCGTACGGAAGCGATGCGTTCATGGAATGGTATTGGTGGCGATTGACCTGATTGTCCGACGACAGGTGCCAACTATAGCACCCTCGATGTCTGCCACGAAGAAATCGCGAAAAAGAATGCGAGTTCGGGGGTGTGCAAAAAAGGAATTATTATTGATTTTCTGCGGCGGGGGTAGAGGGTGCGCGAGAGTTACGAGAGAGGCTTTACACCGTGATTCAGAGGACGCATCAGTGGCTCAGTTGTGCCTCGTCCTCCGCACAGACGTGATCCATGTGAGTGCGAATCGAAATCCTTCAACTCCTATTCGACAGAATCGCGCCAGATACCAGCCGGCGAGCTTTACGGGTGCGGATGTCCCATAACGACGAGTCATGTATTGAGGGGAGGGGAAGACGAGGCTCAAGATGTATCGGAGTTTGTCTTTGAAGTCGTGGAGGGACGCGAGCATTGCAAACTCTTCTCCGCTATGAGGTAAGGACTGAACCAGGATTTCCTTCTCGATCATGCGAAACCGAGACGAGGAGGATTTCCCAGGTTGGTCGGTAAGCCGTTTCACGACTGAGTCAGGGATAGGGGAGTGAAAGGTGTTCGCCAACACCGTAAGGACATCGGCGGTTGTGGCGGATTGTTCCATGAGACGAACTTGTTCGAGGAAGACGTTCCAATCGAGACCTGCGTCATGTCGTCGGGTGACGGTGTCCAACTCATAGAACCACAGCAGCGGAGCTTGTCGACCTTTATGCTGGATATGAAGGCAGAGATGGAGGATGAGGTCTTCCACCCTGAGACAGTGGATGTCGATATCCATCCATCGCCGCCTCTGACATCTCATCCAGACTGGTCGCATGGGTTCGATCTCGAGATGTGGTGGATAGGCCAACGTCCAGTGTGGTTCCACAAGAAAACCATGAATCGGATGAACGAATTCGAGCGAATAGGAAAAGTCCTCGTGAAAACCAGGACGTTGCTCATGCTGTTGATAGCCGAACCGCTCGAAGATGCTCTTGACGGCCGAGAGATCCTTACGATGAATGAGGAGGTCCAAGTCATCCATCTGCCGTACGGAACGGTCACCGTACAATTGTTCCGCGAGCACCGGGCCACGAAGCGGGATGCAAGGAATACCTTGTTGGTCACAGGCCACGAGGATCGCTCTGAGTTCCGTCGTCAGGAGGAGATTCCATGCTGAGTGCTGCATCAACTCTCGCTTGAGCCGGTTCCGAAAGGTAGAGGGGATGAAGGATTGATGGCCTGGGAGGTCAATCCACTGGTAGAGCAGAGGGGCGACTCGCTGTACGAGCGCTTCCTCAACGATTCGGTGCCAAACCTGGTCAGGGAGAGCCACCGGTTGCTGGGTCTCACGAACGTGTTCTGTCAGGAGGTCTGCTAAAAAGGGGTGTATTGCCGGCAGTGTCAGCATGAGTTCGAAAGGTCCTGAAGAATACCAGCGCGTACTTCAGGGAGTGCTTCAAAGGATTTCGGAATGACCAAGCGGCGAACAGGGATTCGACTGACGAGGCGATGGAGAAAATCGAATTCTCTGGTCAACATACGCTGGTCTGCGATGTCCAGTTTGAGCGCCGAGGACAGGAGTGTGATCAGGGCATCCCGTTTTCCCAGCAGCGGCCGTGCGAGAGGGGTGGTGACTGAGGCGGCATGCCTTCCCGAGAATGATTCAAGGAGGTACATACCGGTTAATGGAACGGATGAGGAAGGAAACGTCGATGCGGAAACGGTCGCATGGAACCGCTGTTTGGGGGTGTAGTGTGCCACTGGTGTCATGCGCCCTGCTGTGCCGAAGAGAGCGTCGACCGTATCATTCCAGAGCCTGAGACCGGGATAGGAGGGAATAGCGACAAGATCGTCGTCGCGCGCATCGAGCACGACGCAGTCATCAGCCAGGACCGAATATCCGGAGGCAAGAAAGCTTGCGGCCAACGTCGACTTTCCGCTTCCCGTCGGTCCGATAAATGCGCAGGTTCCATAGGGGGTGGCGACCGCCGCCCCATGCAGCACCTCCTTGCCTCGGTGGTTCAATGCAAGGGGGAGGACTTGGTCCAGAAGCAAGTGGTGCAAGGTATGGGAAGGCGTGTGCCCATGCGGAATACACTGAATCGAATTGTCCGATGGAGTAAAGACGAAGGCGGCCAGATCAGGAAATTCCAAAAGGTAGCCGGAAGCGATCTTAGCGGAGCGTAGCCAGGGCGTGCCGTCGGCGAGTGAAACGGTTCGGTACCATGTTGCGGGTATGGGAAGGTGTTCCTCGGGAGACGAAAATCGGATATGTAGGTCGGTGTGTTCTGGGAAAGGGGGAGCGAGCGTCCGTTCCAACTCGGGCAGTGGAGAGTTACAGCTTAGCACATGGCCGTACGCACAATAGCGCGTCGCTGTGTGCCGCCGATGAGCACCAACGGTCATGCGGAGTACCTTGTGATGACTTCGGCGACAAACGTGGCTGCGGTGGAGAGTGAAGGAAAGAGGTCAGGGTGCCGACGGAGCACTTCTTGTTCAATTTGCACTAATGGTCGCTTCCCGTCGCAGAGTGTCAGCACGGTGAGCCGGGCAGCACCCCATGGAGAAAGCGAAGGGACGAAGGCCGGATGGGTGCGTTGCAGATCTTCTCTGGAAATAAGCATGCCTTTGAGCGTGGTGTGGGTAAAACGAATAGGATCTGGTGCATCAGCCCTGCGGATCTCGGTCGTCCATGTGACAGCTATTTGAGTCGGGAGGATATGCATCGTGACGGTTAGGGAATCGCCGGTCTGGACGGAAACCGGCCGATCGAGCGGAAAGAAGACATTGCGTCGGTCGATCCGCTGTTGAGTCAACGGTGAGTTGGACATCGTCACCGAGGGAGAGAGCTGAGCCACGAACCAACAGCCCAAGCCATGAAGTGTTCCGGCTCGGTTGATAGGTAGAGTGCAGCGAACGTGGAGGGGCTGGGACCCGGATATACTGGGGTCCACGGTTAATGGTTCCTCCGATGGGCCCAATAGCTGCTCAGGTTTCAGCTTGACCGGATATCCGGTATTGGCGGCAATAGTACGAGCCGGGTGAAACTTCATTCCCATGGAGGGTTGGTTCCAGAATTCGATCTGTTCCCACAAGGGTTGGTGTTCAACAGGAGCCAAGCAAAAGGTCAGGTGCTGTGGAATCGTGATGCCGCCCGGTTTGAGAAAGCGCCGGCGCGCGTCGCTGAAATAGTCGAAGAGCCCCGCCTCGAATCCGAAATGCCCGATTTGGTCGGCGAGGATCACATCGGCCGGCTCGGGCAAGTTAATGCGAGTCGAGAGCCCTTTAAGAAAATGAATTCTGTCCCCGAATCCGTTGGCCCGACTGATCTCTCGAGCCAGTTCGATCAGGCTGCTTTCTTCAATGGAATATACACGTTTTGCCCCAGCCTGGCAGGCCAAGAGCCCCAAAATGCCGGTTCCGCTCCCGAGGTCGACGACAACATTGCCTGGCTTAACCGATTCCCGGATCGCATCACAAAAGGCATGAAGGCGAGTCTGATCGAGGAGATAGTGACGGTGTTCGTCGACAATAAGCGACACAATAACGATCCGAAGAATCGAATGAAGGTCGAACAGTGTTCAGCTCAACTCGTGTGAGCTGCAGTGGCTATAGACATACCGTAGACATGAACATCCCTGACTGGCCGTCCCCAAACATTCCGCTCGGGTTGCCTTGCGTCAATTTAGCAATGTCCCCGTATTCCACGAGAGTTGGAGTGTTGTAGGGTTTCTTGGGTGAATCCTTCGCATCTGCTTTAGTGTGATGTGTCATAGACGCTCCTCTCTCTATTGCTGCGATTGTACCGAACTCGTTGCAAGGTAGCTAGATGGAATATGAGAGTGTTACCCCCTGAGGGATCGGCAGAGGCGGCTGTGCGTGATGCTCTGGGAAGACCGTGCGGAACCAGAGCTCGACTCCAAAAACCATCCAGAGGGGAGCGACATGGAAGCGATAGGCTACGTCCCCTCGACGGTAACATGTCTCCATCGCCTCATAAGCGGTCAAGATTCTGTCCCCATCCACCCATCCCATGGACGCGACGGCCAACGATCGAAAGGCAGCATCCATTGATTCAGCAAGAAGTGCTTGGGCAAAGATACAGGAGAAGTCTGCTTTGAGAACTCGCTCATGCACGGATGGTGGAAGGAACTTCCCAATGGCCTTCCGCAGGATGAATTTGGGGTTGTCTCGCCACCGTTGCTCTTCCGGCAGTGCGAGAGCAAATTCAATGATGCGCCGGTCGTTAAATGGATGGCGTTTCTCCAATGAAAAAGATGATGCCGCGCGCTCATCCAGCTCGATGCCGTGAATGCCGAGGCCGTGTATGGTCGAGCTGAATAGATCTTGTTGGGCATAGCTGGAAAAGGGGAGCGAGTAGGAGGCTTGACGAAGACGTTCCGTCATATGTGTCCGGTGCCAGAGCTCGGGAGCGATCCAATCGGGAATGGGTGTGCGTCGAAGGATCCATTTGCCCAGGTTCCGACAGGACTGGGGGATGAGTGGAAGGAGGCCAAACTGGACAAGTGGCACAGAGAACAGATCGTGTGAGGAACGGTCGCAGTACAGCGGACGATCGGCATGGAGCCGCCGCAACAACGTTCCGAGCTTCAACGTTCTGAGCAGATCGGCGTAATAAAAAAAGCTGCCGGTCAACCATTCATCCCCTCCAGATCCAGTCAGCAGCACGCGGCAACCTTGCTGACTTGCCAATGCCCGAAGCGAGTCGTTCATGGCGCCGTTCGGGTGGTCAGGAAGGTCCAGGTAGCGGTGAACATCGTCAAGAAATCCGGTCAGCGTCGGCGGTTTCGGGGGGATGCAGTTCGAAGGGAAGGAGCCTTGTGCTGCCACAGCGTCGATGAAGGGGCGTTCATCGCACGGCATACCAGGGAAAATCAGCGAGTAAGTTTGGAAGCGATCGCGGTCTTGCGGATGTGCGCTCGAGGACGATTGGAGGACGCTTACCACAGACGACGAGTCGAGGCCTCCGCTCAGTTCGAGCCCGATGGGCCTGTGGCTCCGTAGTCTGCATCGGATGGCCTCGCTGAACAGCTCATAGAAATGTTGGGCATAGTCCTCGTCGTTCGAATATTCAATTCGACGGTGCGGATCAATCGTCCAATAGCGTCGTGTTTCGACACGATCCGTTCGAACGACCAGCGTATGGGCTGGCTGGAGCCGGGAGATTCCTTCGTAGACGGTCTCGGTGTTTGTGACGACCATTCCACTCAGGAACTCTGCGATCATGGCCTCGTTCGGGCGACGAGCAACAGCTTCATCCTCGAACAGCGGGGGGATCTCCGAGGCCCAGTAAAAGCTCGAGCCGTGAAGGCAATAGTAAAAAGGTTTCAGCCCAAGAATATCTCGCGTGCAGAACAACTGCCGGCGTGGTCCGTCCCAGACCACCAGTGCAAAGTCACCGACGACATGTTCAGGACAATGTTCACCCCAACGCTGATAGGCACGGAGCAGCAATTCCGCATCGGTGTCGGTGCGAAGGTGAAAGTCTGCAGCCTCCAAAGAGAGGATGAGCTCCTCGCGGTTGTCTACCCGGCCATCCAATGTTAGGCAAATAGTTCCCGACTCATCCAACCACGGTTGACGTTCATAGAGCGATTCAGGCGTGGTCTGGAGCATGACGTGGCCCATGCCGACTGGCCCGTTGATCCAACAGTCTGAGGCATCAGGCCCACGGTGGGCGGCCCTGCGGATCATACGACGGAGAAGGATTGGGTCTGCCGGCCGACCGTTAAGGTTGTAGATTCCGGCGAGTCCGCTCATGTAGGCAACCGAAGAATGGGGGCATAGCGCTCGATGAACGAGACCGTCTCACCCAACACCACACCGTCTTGTTCTACCCACGCATGGGCTTCCAAGGCAGTCAGGCTCTTGCTGACTCCAAGACAGACCGAGACGGATCGGTGGTTCGCGTGTAACAGCCAGAAAAGCAACAGGGAGCGTGGCAGGCAGCGACCGACGCCGTGACTGACTCTGGTTGCCAGATCGATCAGGGGGAATAGCTGTGCTGGTTCGGAATGCGCCGGGAGGAAAACAACGAGTTTCCGGACACGATTTGACCGTGTTCCGGATAGGAATGAGACGAGGCGAGGAAGGGAGATGATAAAGAGTGCGACTTTCATGCACAGGGATAATGCGATGAATTGTAGAAGGGTTGCCTGTTCGAGGAGAGTCAGATCAGCGACTCGACGGAGTGCGCGCAGCATCGGTAGTCAGTAGCTTCTTGTCTATAAGCTGGTCGATCAACGTGTCTACATCTTTCTGAAGCCGTGGCGCGTCCACGTCATATTCTGTGAGAAGCGTCTCAATGGCCGATTCGGGTGAACCGTGCTCTGCGAGAAGGTGCCACAGGCGGGTCCCTACCGCATCGAGCCCGAAATAGGTTCCGGTGTCGAGATTCAATAAGACAGACTCGTCTGCTAAATCACGAGAGACCACATTCTCAGCGACGCGAAGACGCATCAATCATCCCTTGGATATTAGGAATCCTGAGGCCTCACGATAGTCATATGTCCGAAGCCTGTCAAGACGTCAGAGCAGGGGGCATGATTCGATGTTGCCATCACGAGAGATGGGAGGCGCTACAGAAATTTCACGAGCTCCCTGGCAGCTTCTTCAGCGCCGGTTGGAGGTGGAGGCGCGAGGGGGAGAGGGAGATCAACTACCTGCTCCAGCGCCGGCAGCCACTGGCCATTGATAAAATCAGGATGGGAGAGTTCGACGCCTCTTCCGTATCGATGAAGGTAGTCTACTAACGACTGTTCGTCCCCGAAGTTATACCGACGAACATAGACCATGGGGGTGTGTGATGCGACCGCTTCGACCAGCGTTCCGTACCCAGGCTTGGTCATGATCACGTCGACCGAAGCCAGCAACGTCTTGAATGACCAGGGGAGGGATTGCGTGGAGAGGAATCGCTTGCTGTCAGCCGGAACCGATCCATCGAAGAGAAAGCGATAGCCGGTAAGCGATTCCAATCTGTCGAATGGGAGCGAGTCCAACGGAATGCCGCCGAATCCGATGAGCACGGTATGCTCTCCGTGTGGCAGCTCCAGAAACTCGATGAGTTGTTCACGAGCCGAATGAACGGGTTCTGCAATCGGTCCGATGTCGATCAGCCGGTTGAAGATCGCTATTGGAGGAGCAGGCGTGATTCGTAGGGCAAGATCGGCTTGGATGTAGGCCAGACGAATCGATTCAATGAGTCCCTGGCGATCGATTGGTGAAGGAGCCTGATACTCGGACAGGATCAGATCCCATGTAAAACTCACCAGTGCGACGGTGGGAATGCCGACGTGTTTTCCGGCTGCCAGTGCCAAGTAGGGAGTATCGGCCAAAACAAGGTCTGGCCCTGCAGCACGCATGGCGTCGACCTCAGTCTGAAGACGCTCATGCCAGGTGCTGTGAAATCGGTGATGTTCGCGCCAGGTCGCCTCCACGTCGATCGTCATGGGACCCTGTTGAATGCAGCCGATGTCCTGCTGGACCGAGCTCGTTTCCCAAGGAATCGACAGACGATCCTTGAAGAAGGTAGCCGGGACGGTCGTACGGAGGAGAACTCGGATATCCGGGACGAGACGGCCCAAGGCGTTGAGCACCGGCACGACTTGCGCGGCATGACCGAATCCATGTCCGGAGATGGCGGCCCAGATCAGCGGCATAGGCGAGAGCGTGTGAGGGTCACGAGTCACACATGGCGGAGGAAGAATCTACTCAACTGTTGGAGTGGTCCGATTCCATTGGGGGGATGTTATACATCAACTCAAGATCGAACTCATCCACCAGTTCGTTGAACGCACCGGCTCCCATGTCGGATCGAACTTCGGCCATGACGAGGTCAATGGCCGGAGCCGCATGTTGTCCATATTGTGTGACAGCTGATTCAATACGCTTTCTGGCATCGTCGAGGTTCACGAGGTAACTCCTTTTCTTCCCGTGGCGTGGTCATATTCATTCAAGGGAGCGTAGCAGCTCCTGCATGTCCGGCACCAGATCCTTGCCGCCGTTGGCGCGTCCCGAAAGAACGGCTTCGATACCGGCGGTGAGAACTGGTTTGGCATCGGCGCTCCGTCCTAGTTGAATCAACGCACGCCCTAGGGCCAGATGTGAGGCCACATGGGTTGGGTCTAATTCTGTGGCGACAGTCAGATGCTCAACCGCCTCTTCCACACTACCGTTCTCTTGAAGGATTTTGTTGCCGAGCCCATAGCGACCAAGGAAGCCCTTGGGATTTTTGGCGACCATCTGGCGAAACGCGTCAATGTCCATGATGCATGGCTCCGATGTTCGAATGGTACTATAGCATTGGAGTGGCGGGATCGGCCAGATGGGAGAGTTGGTCTGAGGGGCGTTTGATGGAGCTAGGGTTTCGGGGTGGTGGTAGGAACAACGGAAAGAGAAGGCTGTGTACTCGATGGTCTCTTCGATTTCACGGTCACTGTGCGGATGCCTGACTTGGGCGTTGGGGCGCTGCTGGCCATGTACTGTGCGGTGTCTCGGACGAGCTGATGGGATAACTCACTGAGACAGGCTTCCATCACGTGTCCCTTCAGTTCATCGATCATCACCGGCGTGGCGCCGAACAGCTTGTACTGGACCGTGCCGGCCGAGGTGCCTTCGTATCGTTTAACCTGTCCGTCCCAGCGCTCAATTTCGAGACCGACCCTGGCCGCATAGTCGTACTCAAAGTCGACGAAGGGCGAAAGAAGAAACATGGAACCGCCGATAAGGATGCCCTTGAAGGCTGACAACCAGGAATGCGGATCAATGGTTTCGTCCATCGTGATGCGTGCTGAGACGATTTTCTCGCCGAGCGCATCCGACTGTGATCCGAGTGGAATCAGGGTCGAGAAAAGGCTTGTCTCCTGCACCCGATTCAGAATCCGTCGTTCTGCCTCGGTCGAGGGATTCTGTGGTGCTCCATTGCGCGACAGCTGAAACGAGTTCAGAACCAGCGGAACGCGCTCGTCGCTCGGGAGCGAGTGCGTGATGACCGACCGCGAATCTTCCGCAGCAGGTTTCAACTCGATCGATCGGGTGCATCCGGTACTCAGGCACAAGACGACTCCAGCGAAACCCACGATCGACCGGCGAAAGGCTTGTCCCGTCATGATCGCTGTCTCCTCAAAAATAAAATGAAAAGCCGCCGAACGGCAGACTGGCATTCAGCCCAAGATTCGGGAATGCCGTCCCTGCGTTGGAGATATGATGAAAGCGGTATCCGGCATTGATGGCCAGTTGTCGAGTAAGAAACCAGGACACGCCCACGCCACCTGACAGGACGAAGTTGAATTCATTCGCCTGCTCCCGAATGCGTCCACCGAGATCCGTCCAGAATGGGCCCCCGGTGAATTCGAGATAGGGACGAAGCCGACCCAAGGCGACAAACGTGTACTTGATTCTCGGGGTGAAGCCGATGCCATGCGTCACAATCGGCTCCCGGAATTCGAGGTACACCATTTCGGCACCGAGCGAGACTTGTCCCCGGTACCAGCCGTCACCGATAGGATCGGTGATCGTCATCATCCACGACGGCATAACGGCCGGTCCGTGCTGTTTGGTCGTGTGTAGTTCTGTGAGCCGGTGGGAGAACAGATAGCCGGCCGTGAGCCCGACCTCTTGCGTGCCGACGGTGATGGCCGGCACGACATCGTCGGCATGGGCACTAGGTGTTGCCAGCACGGCGGCGAGTGTTAAGGTGACGAAGGTGCGAACACAACAATCCATACAGTCTCCAGTTACTATCTTGTCGGCTCCTGTTGGGTGAAACTTGATCAAGAGCTGGTCAGACGAGACGCTTCAAAGCCTAGCAGAGGACTGAATTCTGTCCAGGAGGTCGCGGAGTTGTCAGAAAATCGAACGGAGGGAGTATCTGATAGAGGATGAGGGTAGCTATTCAGTTGGCTTCAGCTTCATGAGGCGCTCTAAGTCAGCCAGTCGATCGGGTAAGGCATAACGCTCGTCGAGCGACACCACACGTTCGAGGCAACGCAACGCTGAGGTAGAGTCCTGACGTGTCTGATAGACGGTCGCCAGCAGACGGAGCACGGCGGCTTCGGCGGGCTCGTTCCCAAGCTTGATGTAATGTTCCGAGGCGTTGTTCAAGCAGCGTTCCGCTCTGAGAAGATCGCCTTGGTCTAGAAAACATTTACCGAGTTGGCTGTAGGTCACGGCGAGTCCTTCCTCGTTGCCGACTGCTCGATGGTAGTCAAGGGCTTGCTTAAATGATGCGACCGCTTGGTCCCATTGACCATCACGAGCTTCCTGCAGGGCAAGGTTCGTATACAGAACTCCGAGCCCCCTGTTGTCCTGTAACTCGCGCAGGAGATCCTTGGCCTCAAGATAGTAGGGTCGTGCTTTCTCCGGATGCTCTGAGGCGATGTGGAGGTTGCCAAGATTGACGAGGGTATGGGCAACGGCTGTGAGATTACGCTCAGTCCGTTGGATCTGGAGGACTTCACGATAGCACTCTTCGGCGCGAGTAAAATCGTTCATCATCGCACAAGTATTACCGAGGTTTCCGAGCGAAGCGGATAGGAGGTGTGGTTTCCTGGCCGTCCGGTCATCGGCCACAGCTGCTTCCCATGCCGCGCGAGCCTGAACGAGATCACCCCGATGGAGAAAGATCCTGGCCCGATGTCTATCGTTATCCGACATGACAGGATACTTGCTTGGAGTGCTGATCGAGGGTAGGGAGCCTCCTAGTCTCCGCCTTTCGGTGTGTCTCGCTTAAATTCCATCTGGAGCTCGTCTTGCTCCTCTAGCCCTAATCCAGCTCGGAACGAGCGATGCAGTTCGGAGATGCACTCGATGTCTCGGGAGCTCTTACCTTTTTGAGAAGCGAGATATACCTCACACAATCTCAACCCCGTTTCGAAATGACGCGCGATCGTCTCCTCTGTTACCTGCTGCCAGGTGATGTAAATACAGAAAGCCTGAAACGAATGGGCGTTGGGGTACTGCTGTGCCAGGGCGAGTAAGCCTTCATAGGCTTCGCGAGCAGTTGTGCCAGCATTGGACGAAAAGGTCTCTTCCAGCTCAACGGCTGTGTTCCAATCCGAGCCGAGTTCGACTTCGGTTTGGTTAAAAGCTTCTTGAGCGGCGAGGGCTGGATCAAAGCGCATGAGTGGTATCAACCTCGATTAAGCATCTTGTCATAGTCGGCATGGGTTCCGATCCAAATCCACTGTATTCCATCAGGGACTTCCAAACCAAGTGCTCGGTAGTGGTCACCCACTCGCACTGACCACAACTCTCCGATACGCTTTAGGTGTAGAGAAGGATGGCGGGAATTTTCTTTCAGGAGTGTGAAGTTCTTATCTGCTAACGCACGAACATCGTGGGGAAGGGCACGATATGCAGTCCAGAACCGTGACGAGGCGTAATGCTTCACAGGGGTCTGGAATTACCTTGCGTGAATTCAGCACGAGCTTCAGCAATCAGAGAGTCCAGCTTGCCGGACTTTAGGTCTGCTTCGATTTGCTGGTCCCATTGGCGGGCATCGAACTCCAGAAACCATGCCCGAAATTGTGCCAAATCTTTGGGAGGGAGATTGGAAACTCGTTGCTCTAGTTGCTCGACTTCACTCATGATGTGACTCCATCGATTTTCTAAACAATATACAGTAGATGAATCCCAATCGCATAGCACCTCTTCTGCCTGGATATGGGCCGGAAAGCATTTCAATGAGCGAATAGTAGATGGAGCATGGATGCCTATATAGAGTCTTCTTTGTTTCCATATTGGTCCAGCCGATTCTGAAAGTACTTAACCTCGCGTTTGCGCCAGAATGGAAAAAGAAGCAGGCCGACTGTCCTCAACCCACCTGCCCCCTTTCATAGATTCAACAGTCCATCTATGGGGTGTTGTTCCTCGGTAAGATATTTTGAGTCTACATTGTTCGGATAGTCCAAAAGCGAAGCAATTGAGTGCGTCCTCGGGCTCGGTGAAATGTTCCTGCCAGCCAAAGAACGATACGATATATTCGTCGACACCAACCGATAGAGACACTTCAAAACCAGAATCATCGGCTGGGAAAACAGTGATCCGTCCATCTCGTTCTTCATAACGAGTGTTGGGATATCTTGTAAGGCGATGCTTTATGGAATCTATTGGACTCATAGAGTTCGCAATTTCTTCCATCTTATAGACCTAGCGGAATTCTGCCTAGCGATTCTATAAATCAAAGGAGTGAGCTTCGCTCACGTTTACTTTTCCTTTCACCACTCGGTAAACTGCTTGAAACCGCACGATGGGTACAGAAAATCAGAATCCCGCTGCATCTGTTGAGGCTGGTTCGATCGATCCAGTTGATCGAGTTATTCGCTATCACATCCAAACCAAACATCATTTCAATCGGTATGCTCGCTCTCTGGGGTATCTCGATTGGGTAAATCAGCCTGATCCGTTCCGGCGATTTGAAGGGGCCCTGCTCATTCCACTCCCGTTACTGAAGCCGGATGAAGAACCGCTGTCGCCACCGTATCAAGCGATTTACAAAGGAGCAGCCGTTTCTTCTCAGCCTATGAATGTGCGGACCCTTTCTCGTTTCTTTGAATTTGCCCTCGCCTTGTCGGCTTGGAAGAAGGCGGGGGAATCGGAATGGGCGCTGCGCAGCAATCCCTCATCGGGGAACCTGCATCCGACTGAAGGTTATGTCATTTTGCCAACGTGTGACGGACTCAATCTCACACCTGGTCTGTACCATTACGCGCCAAAGGAACATGGGTTGGAATTGCGTGCGGAGTTCCCTGGTGATCCCATTGCCCGGTTGCTGGCGCCATTTCCTTCAGGGGCATTCCTTTTTGGCCTCACGTCTGTTCACTGGCGAGAAGCCTGGAAGTACGGCGAGCGAGCGTTTCGCTACTGCAATCACGATGTCGGCCATGCCATCGGAAGCGCCAGAATTGCTACCGCGACATTAGGTTGGAACATGGTCCTCTTGGATGGGACAGATCAGAACACTCTTGCGATGCTGCTCGGGACCGATCGAAAGGAAGACTTCGGCCAGGCCGAGCCGGAACATCCGGACTGTCTAGCGGTGATGTGGCCTGCTGAAACGGCGAGGGGTGAGGAGTTAGGGGTGAGTGGTGGTAAAAACGAGATGCCGTTGCATCTCGATGTGGCGATCGTAAAGGAACTAACTGGTGGAATATGGCACGGGAAGGCCAATAGGCTGAGCCGTGAACATGGTGTTCATTGGGACGTCATCGATGAAGTTGCAGTGGCGTCATGGAAACCTGGAATCGAAGAAGGTTTGATTCCGTTTCAGCCTCCTCACGTCTCTGCTCACCCCGTACCCCTCACGTCTCACGAACCGACGGCCGGCCAGATCATTCGTCAGCGCCGAAGTGCGGTTGCATTTGATGGCAAGACGTCGATTTCTGCTTCCACATTGTTTCAGATGATGCAGCGGGTCATGTTTCGTGCTGAACGTTCACAGTTGGAACGGCCAGTTCCATGGGATGTCTGGCCGTATGATCCTGCCATTCATCTCATGATCTTCATTCATCGGGTCGATGGGCTTTCGCCTGGTTTGTATTTTCTCGTGCGGGACAACAGAAAGTTGTCGTTCCTTCAGCAAGCCATGAATCCGGAGTTGTCGTGGACGATCCCACCTGGTTGCCCGGATGGCCTTCCTCTGTATTGGCTCCTTGAAGGCGACGCGAGGAGACTTGCGGCTCAGGTGAGTTGCCATCAGGACATCGCCGGCGACAGCGCCTTCTCATTCGGCATGGTGGCGGAGTTTGAGGGGACCTTGCGGCAAAGAGGGGCTTGGTGGTATCCACGCATGTTTTGGGAAGCAGGCCTACTTGGACAGGTGTTATACCTGGAAGCGGAGGCAGCGGGCGTGCGAGCGACGGGGATCGGCTGTTTCTTTGACGATGCCGTCCACGAAATTGTTGAGATCAAAAGTATGGCCCTGCAATCGCTCTATCACTTCACAATCGGTGGTCCAGTGGAGGATAGACGATTGCAGACCTTGCTACCCTATCATCACTTGCAACGCCGTTCATCATGAGTCAGTGCGCTAGGTCGACCTATGTTTAAGATTAAAAAGAAAATCGAGAAGCCCAAGCGGACGGTCCTTTACAACATCGTCGAGGATTATTCGGAGTTCGATGCACCAGGAAATGTCACCGTTTGTGCGATGACCGAGGCAGAGGATCTCTCAGCTCACGCCAAGATTCTCTCGGAGAGCTATGAAGTACCGCTCGAGACGATGATGCGGCTGCTGACCGAAGGTGGGACCTATGTGTATACCGAGGTCGGAGGGCTGCTCACTCGGGGGTTGTTTGCTTGCTGGATTGATCCCTCCAGCCAAGCGCCGAAGCAAACATGGACATTAGATCTCATGCAATTTGCAGAGGCTGAACAATTGGTGCGAACCAAAGTCGTTCCTCTTCTTGATGCCGCGCATGAGATTTTCCGTAAGACCTTGCCGGACGAGCTGAAAACCAAGCTTGAGCAGAAGAATCTCGGGTTGGACTACCGAACGTTAGATCGTGCCGTAGCTAAGGGTGGCGATATCAAGTACATCGATTTTCGCAAGGACTGGTCCCCGCATTTCAAACGGCTCTGCATCATGCCTGATGGCCGTCTTGTCGAAACCGGAGGGTTGGAGGAGTTCGCTGAGCTTCATGGCATCACAGTCACGCAGGCCAAGATATTGATAGAGCAGGGTGGCACCCTCGATGTCAACGGAGAGGTGTTGGCTTGCCAGATCGTGAATGGTCAGCCGGCTGTTGCACGATTCAGTGCGCAGAACTCTGCAAAGGCGAAGGATTTGGTCGCGTCAAAGGGGATCCACATCATGGATGCACTGAGTGAGGTGGGGTACGCCGATTCAACTATGATGCGGGGGCTGGCTCGAAAAACACTGAGCACAAGACCGTAAAATGGGAGAGAGGCTCTCCTAATCCAATAAGGTTTTCTATCTGTCCAGGGTTTTGGACTTGATAGAGCATTTAGGAGAACCCTGAACGGCTCGCGAAATAGCTGTTCACGGCTCCGTAGCACTTCTCATATGGCCATTTCACAGCACAGTAGCCACCAAGACCAGCGCCAGCAATATTACACGCGACATCCGTCATCGATGGATGGCGACTGTGGCAGAAGACTTGGAAGAGTTCATTGGAAAGTGAGACGCCGCCTGCGATGGTGATAATCGCAGCAATAGTCCAACGAAAGCGTGAATTCCAATTCAGTTGGTAGTGGAGTAGGTACCCGAACATCATGAACCACAGGGTGTTGGTGATAATGTCCTTGAGCATGTTTTGGGACCAGGAGAAACCTTGAAAGGGGATCCAACGGACTTGCTCCCAGTGCGAGTGTCCTACGAAATTACTCACCGGGAACATGGGTGCAAGTGCGAGGACGAGAATCACAAACCAGATCAGTGTGCTCTTCTCTTGTTTCAGTCCTGTGAAGAGTGCGATCTTTTGTGGTGACTTACTGTCCATGCACGATCATCCCACAGAGAGCGGGATCGCGCCAATATATCCTGGGACACATCTATGATCGGTGTTGGTGGCAAGTTGGCCACAAAGAGTCATGGCAGGATGTTCCTGGGATGCAGTTGGGGGGGGAGCTGGCGTCGATGGATTGGCTGGAACGGGGGAGTAAACGACTGCCACGTGTCTAGGCAGCGAGTTCTTCTTCCACTGCTTCAAGCAGCTTGTTGATGTCGAATGGCTTTTCAAATGCGCGTCGAGCGCCGAAGAGTTTGGCGACATCCAGGAAGTTCTGGTCGCCTTGAGCTCCTGTGATCGCAATCACTTTGGCGTCGAGATATTCCCGGGTGAGCTGCAGGGTGGCTTCCAGTCCGTCGGTCTCAGGCATCAACAAATCCATGATAACGAGATCGACCGGTTCCTGCTGATAGAGCGTCAATCCTTTGCGCCCATCCTCAGCCTGAAGCACGCGGTGCCCTGCCTTTTCTAGGACCTCTTTGAGAAGTCCTCGGATAGAGGGTTCGTCATCAATGACTAGAATGGTTGCCATAGCTGTTCTAGGGATACGTGTTGATCATACCGATGGAGCCCGATACTGTCTAGCAATAAAGGATATCTAGTTGTACGTACAAACGATGAATACAGGATGGGGCCGATCAGCTCCATCCATGATGGTGTGCCTCGGAGCCTTTTTTGCCTCGAGTCCAATCAACGGAAGGCGTATCGATATCTTCATGGAATGCGATGGGAGCTGCGCAACGCCAGATGGAGAAAAGAATTTTGGGTTGACCCCATGATTGATTTTTTGTTACAAGTCGTCGGACTGACAACACCCACCGTGGTGAACTTTCTCCACCCATGTAAGGAGTGCTCCTGTGAATAGTGCCGATAGGTCCAAATGGGTCTGGACTCGCCGGACATTTCTTCAGGCGTCGGTGGTAGGAACCCTACTGGTCAGTGGACGGTTGATCAGTCCACCGCCGGTACAGGCTCGGGAGCTTCCAGAGGGACGGCTGACGTTGGTGAATGCGTGGACGGATGAGTGGTTGGATGTGACCTATCGCGACGAAGCGGGTAATTATGACCTTGAGGCGCTGGACGATGTGAATTATCTGATGCGCTGTCATTACTCGGGCGAGGTCGGGGCTATCGACGTCCGCGTGTTGGAGCATGTGAATTTGGTGCAGAAAAAACTCGGGACTAAAAGGGACATCCATTTCATTTCGGGTTTCCGGTCTCCCGAATACAATGCCATCCTCGTGCGGAAAGGTGGACATGCTGCCAGAAACAGCCTCCATATGCAGGGGCAGGCTATCGATCTCATGATCGAAGGTGTGCACCCGAAACAGCTTCGTCAGGCAGCACTGGAACTGCGATACGGCGGGGTCGGCTTTTATAAGCGTTCGAGGTTCGTGCATTTAGACTCCGGTCCTTTCCGGTTCTGGTAGTACCCCCTTCGATGAGTCCACTCACGTTCTCGGTCCCTCTCACGTCTTGAAGTTCTGCTCTGGACCGACCTTCCAATTGACCTAAGAACGGTTGGGTTCCTGGCTGCTTGGGTCCTATACCTGCGCTTTCACGAATCAGGAAGCGTAGCGTGGATGTCGAGCCCTTGACGCATGGGATTCTAAGAACGGCGACTCTGATTGCATAGGACCGACGGTTTCTTGATAATGCCATAACAGGTCAATTCTCCCTCTGCTCATGAAAAAAGTGAATAGGCCCACCCATGTCGACGACTAGTCTGGCGCTCTTCATATTCGGTGTCTGCTATCTGGTCATTATGACCGAGCGGATTCATAAGACCATAGTCGCGTTGAGTGGAGCCACGTTGATGATTGCCTTTGGTGTTGTGACGCAGGACGAGGCCTTTTACTCCCACGAGTATGGCGTGGACTATAATGTCGTGTTCCTTTTGATCGGGATGATGGTCATCATCAACATCATCAGGGAGACCGGGCTGTTCGAAGTCTTGGCGATTTGGGCTGCGAAGCGAGCCAAGGCTCGACCCTTCCGCTTGATGGTGCTGTTGGCACTCCTGACAGCCGTTCTTTCAGCGATGCTCGACAATGTCACCACGGTGTTGCTGATGGCGCCGGTGACGCTTTCCATCAGCAAGCGCCTGGAGTTGAACCCGATCTCGTTTCTGCTCTGTGAGGCGTTGTCATCCAATATCGGTGGGACGGCAACACTCGTCGGCGACCCACCGAATATCATGGTTTCTAGCAAGGCCGAGTTGGGCTATCTCGACTTCTTATCGGTCCTCGGGCCTATCGCGATGGTGATCATGGCTGTGTTTCTGGGAACAATGTGGGTCCTCTTTGGCCGCAATATGACGGTAGCTCAACACCTACGGGAAGCAGTGATGGCGCTCAACCCCAAAGATGCGGTGCGTGATCCCGGACTACTCCGGCGCTGTTTATGGGCGCTAGGGGGCGTCAATCTCGGTTTTGCGTTCCATTCCTTCGTCCACCTTGAGCCGGCGACGGTGGCATTGTTGGGGGCGAGCACATTCATGCTGCTCGGCCATGCGAGAGGACGATCGAATGAAACCGAAGAGATGAAATACTTAGCAGAAGTCGAGTGGAAGACGATCTTCTTCTTTATCGGCCTGTTCATCTTGGTCGGGGGCCTTGTGAAGATCGGGGCGATCCGATATCTCGCCGAGCGGCTTGTGAATGTGACGGAGGGCAACATGGCTGGAGTGACGCTTGCGGTGCTGGCCGGTTCGGCGGTGCTATCGGCGTTTGTCGACAATATTCCCTACGTGGCTGCGATGAATCCTCTTATCGTGGACCTGGCTCGCTCGCTGCATCCTGATGTTTCAGACTATACGGCTTTGGTCCATCAACCGGATATCATTCCCTTGTGGTGGGCGTTGGCGTTGGGCGCCTGCTTAGGCGGCAACGGCACGATCATTGGGGCAAGTGCGAACGTAGTGATCGTGGATATTGCGCGCAAGGCAGGCTATCACATTTCGTTTTGGCAGTTCTTCAGATTAGGGTTCCCCGTGATGATCGGATCTGTCGCGATCAGTGCGGTCTATCTCTGGCTCCTATTTCTGCGGTAAGGTGAGGGCACTGGGCGCGTACTCAGGTTCCTATACTCCAGCCTGCACACCCGATAGGTCTGGCCTATCTCTCTGGCGAGAATCACGACTGACTATCTGAATGAGTCGAGGAGTCTAATGGTGGTGCGCGAAGGTATGTACTTCAGCGTACTGTTCCGTCAGTTTTCGCAGGTCACAGTGAATGTCGTCGGGATCGCAACATTCGGTTTCCAGTTGAATGGTCAAGTGTTTGATGCCGAACTCCGCGGTGATTCGGTTCTGGATCAGCTGCAGAAGCTCTAGGGGAGTGCAATGGGGGTCGATCATGACATGGCTGGTGAGCATGATGAGGCGAGGCTCGACCGCCCAAATATGGAGGTCATGGACGTTCTTGACGCCGGGGATCGACTCCATGGTCGCCGCGATGTGAGAGGCACTGATACCTGGAGGAGTCGATTCCAACAGGACATCCATCGATTCTTTAAAGATCGGCCAGGCTCCTCGGAGAATGACCCCGACGATCAGCAAGCTGATGAGCGGGTCCAGAACAGCCCAGCCTGTGAGGAGAATTGCCCCGCCGCTGATGATGACTCCGAGCGACACCCAGGCGTCTCCCAGCATGTGCCAGAACGCACCACGAATATTCAAATCGTCCTTCGCTCCATGCTGGAGCAGCAGGGCGATGCTGAGATTGGCCACGAAACTGACGGCGGCCACAGCCATGACCCATGAGCCGTCAACAGGAACTGGGTGTAGAAGTCGCTTCAAGCCGACGATGGCAATCCCAACCGCGGTTAACAACAGGATGAAGCTGTTGAGAAATGCGGCAAGGATGCCGGCGCGGTGGTAGCCGAAGGTTCGGGTCTCGGACGCAGGGCGTGCCGTCAGGAGATGAGCATAAAGGGCGAGGAACAGCGAGCCTTGGTCGACGAGATTGTGACTCGCGTCGCTCATGAGGCCGATACTGTCAAGCAGCCAACCTCCGATAAATTCGGCCGTGATGATCACGGCATTGATGACGAGGGCAAGTTGAAGCCGTGATCGGAGATGTGAATATGAGGCCAACGCTGTCATGAATGACAGTTTCGCATGGGCGATGCAATGCGGCAAGCCTTGCCGAACGTTTGTATTCTGGGAATTCCGCATGGCGAGCAGAGAAAGAGTCAGGGTACGCTACTTCGCTATCCCAACGCAGGTTGTGGTCAGGAACTTATCTTGGTGGGTAGGGAGATCAATCAGGCGAAAGCGTCGAGATCGAACAGTGCTTGCTAGGCTGCCGTCCGATCATGTTGCCACTGCTCGACACAATACTGACACAGTGCGTCGTCGATGCGGAGATCGGAATGGGTCTTCACAAATTCTTCAAGGGTTTCCCATTTTCCCCCTGGCCCCTGAATGCGCTTGCAGGAAGCGCAGATGGGCGCACAGCCACGCAACGCTTTGAGCTCTTGCATAGCTGCTGCCAGGTCCCGCTCCCGACGTTTCCGCATGGTCATCTCAGTTTGCATCGTCAGAATCGTACAAACGCGCGCAACAAGTTCAACCGCCAGGATCGGCTTTCTGATGTAGTCAACCGCGCCGGCCGCAAATGCCTGGCGAAGACTGTCCTCGTCCGTATTGGCGGTCACCATGACTAGGGGGATGTCCGCCAGTCGTGGATCTGCCTTGATGGATCGACAAGCTTCAAGCCCGTTGATTTTCGGCATCATGATGTCCATGAGAATAAGGTCGACCATCGGCGAGTCCGGATGACGCGCTGCTTGCTCCAAATACGTGTATGCGGCATCGGCGGAGTCCATGGTGATCGTATTAGGATATCCGGACTTGTGGAGAATCCCTTCTGCCACGCTTCGATCGATCAATGAGTCATCGACGATGAGAATACTCATGATTGAAGTTCTCCCACACGCGTCGTCTGAATGATCATAAACTGCCTATGGCTGTTGTCTGCCCCGTCTCGAAAGTGCCGCGCTCTTGTTGTGTTTGTGATCGACTATCCAAGGTCCGAGTGACGGCAAGGTCCAGCAGTGCATACTTGTCTGGATCGTTCTCGATCTCCGGCTCAATGACCGTCTGTTCAGCTTTTCCCGACAGTGCCATGGAGCTCTCTTGAATGATCGAGCATTGTGACTAACGCATCAAGTAGTGTGATGACATCGGATTTGTTTCGTGGGTCAACGGGGAATACTGGCCACGGCTTGTGGAAGGCTTGAAGACGCCATTCATACCGATCTATTCCGGGTTCCGGTGCTTGGTCGCGATGGGTCACACCAACCACCATCGCTGATTGATTGACCAGGTCAGAAAATAGGGTCGAATAGTAATCCAGCTCAGCCATTGGATTCTTTACACGATTATCGATCAACACCATGAGGCCTAATGCTCCACGGCAGAGAATCTTGCTCATGAAATCAAACCGCCGTTGGCCGGGTGTGCCGTACAATCTAAGCTTTCTCTCGTCCCCGAGAGACAGTTCACCATAATTCATCGCCACTGTCGGTCTGGGCTTCAGGAATGAGACGGAGCGGGATACCGACACGTCGGCATTGACCGGCCGAATGTCACTGATTGTACGTATGGCGGTTGATTTCCCTGCGGCCACATTACCGGCAATGATGAGTTTCAGGTCGTGAGGATTTCCCCCTTTAGGCCAGCGGGAGGAAGCGACCTCTGCCAGGCGCTTTTTCAACGAGCTTAATGTGTCATCGTGGGGCTCTGATGTAAACGATGTCTCGGGCTGGTGGAAAGCCTGGTTGGTCATCCATTCCGATAGCTGGTTTATGAACGGAATAAGACTATGAGTTCGAATGGGCTTTTGTAGTACCCACTGCAAATCTGGGATTGGGTCTTCTGAAAGCACCACAGGAATGGGATGTGTCGAGGCTCGGTTTCGCTCCCAGGCTAATCGGGCTCGTGGGTTGGTAAAATTGTAGATCACCACATGACTGTCTCCACCTTGGCGTATAGTCCAATCTCGTGTCAGCTGGTCGCTGGCAAATGAGAAAATCATAGAAAGCAACATCTGTTCTGCATCCGACATTCCTTCTGTGGACAAATAGAGTGGCTCCATCGCACTCCTCTCCCATCATGTGCGAATGATCTGGTTAGGATCCTGTCGGCTCATGTGGGCTCTCCAACTGGCGTAAGCAGATGAGAACCATTACTGTCTGTCAGGATGCAAAGGTCGTTCGTTCAGTTTCGTCCCCTTTGATCGACCAGTAACGAAAACCAACGAGCCACATTGCCTCGATACGGCCGGGAACGGAGCAAAATCGATCGGGCCTCTGTTAACTATAGGGAACCCGTAAGGGCTTTATGCCAAATTCATTCCATAAAGTGGTCGCCTGGTGGAATTGATCACAGCATCGAGGGCATCCCCTGATTATGTCCGGGGATTACTCAATGCTTAGGCGTTGAGGAAACGCGTTCGTTCAACACGGGATAGTTGGCCTGGTCCATTCCTGAATTGCCGGTTGAGAGGTCGGCTGCGATGACGCGCAGCGTGATACCGTCGGAAATGTCTCCTGATAGTGGCACAAAGAACGGCGCTTCAAACGTTCGACTTTTCTCATCGTAGAACATCTGCAGCCGCTCCATGACTCGGTTACCGATCAACACTTCTCCATAAATTCGGATCTTCCGTGAGTCCCAATCGCCATGGGGACGGACGAGGGAACCGGACAGGGTTCTGACCGATGCCCGCAATTTGACATCGTCTTTGGCAATCAATGGTTCGGGAGGCGTCGGTCGTTCAATGTGAACAAGGTAGCCATAGAGGTGGAGGACGATGCCGTCGTTGGTGAGGTCCTCACCTGGTATCAAGAGGAGGGTCTTGCTGGTCCGTTGCAACGAGGCAGGGTATGCCAACGGGCCTTCGGCCGCAATTTCCACGACCGTCGGTTTTTGTAGTTGCAGGGTGGTGGTAAAAGCGGCGGAGGGACGAGAGCTATAGATGGGTTCTTCCATCATGCGAGGAGTACGCATGATTTGATTCTGATCACCAGCCTCTCCCTGTTGCAGACCGGTCGCTAAAATTGAACCAGTCTCCACATCGGTGATGGTGATGCGTGCTCCGCCAACTTCTCGTCCTAATACCATGGCTCCGTGGGCGACGACGCGGACAACGACCGTCGTTGGTTGAGGCCCCTTGAGGGGTATGTGGGGAAGTATTTGGCCGTTGGCTGGAGTCAGAAAGCTGGGAAAATGAAAGAGTGAGAGGATGAGTGTAAGTGAGAGGGGGGATAACCGAGTCATTTCACCTTCGTGCCTGGATCGACTTCTTCCAAGACGGTGAGCAACCCATGGACATCAGCGTCTCCCGCTGCAAGTACCATCCCCTGCGATTCGATACCCATGAGCTTGGCCGGCTTCAGATTCGCCACAATCACGATTGTTTTGCCGAGCAGCGCATCCGGCTCGTACTTCTTCCCGATTCCGGCGACGATCTGGCGTTGTTCTGTGCCGACTGAGACCTGCAACTTAATCAACTTCTCCGACTTCGGCACCCGCTCGGCAGAGAGCACCTTTGCCGTCTTGAGCTGAATCTTCATGAATTCGTCGATCGTAATCTGCGGTGCAGCGGATGGTGCCTGGGGTGTTGTGGTCGTTGAAGTAGCAGGTATCGGCTGTGAAGGGACAGATGATTCGGTCACGGGTTTCGCTCCTGGTTGTTTTTCAATGCGTGGGAAAAGTGACTGGCCTTTGTGGATAGTGGTGCCAGGTTTCAGGCCGCCCCATTCAATCTTGTGTTTGAGTAACGGGTTGGTGAAATCAACGGAGAGGCCGAGTTGAGTACAGAGTGATTGCACGCTTTTGGGAATAACGGGATAGGCTGCCAAGCTGAGGCAGCGGAGTGTCTCTGCCATGGTGTAGAGGACGGATTTGAGCTGTGCGGCATCACGATCAGTCTTTGCCAACATCCAAGGTGCGGTCTTGTCGACATATTGATTCGCCAGCTGGACAACTTGCCAAATCGATTCGAGGGCTCGATTGAACTCCAGCTGTTCGAAATAATGCGGGAGTATTTCGTTTAAGAGTCCCACCGCAGCCCCCTGCAACTCTTGCTCTAGAGGTCCGATTGCCTCAGGGGCTGGTACTTGTCCTGCCTGGGTTCGTTCAATCAGCGTCAGCGTACGGCTGAGGAGATTCCCCAACCCATTGGCGAGATCACTATTGACGCGGGTGATCATGGCGGCCTGTGAGAAATCCCCATCCTGGCCAAACGGTACTTCGCGCAATAAAAAGTACCGAAAGGCATCGACACCGAATTGGTCGACTATATGATGGGGATCTACGACATTGCCGCGGCTTTTGGACATCTTTTCGCCGTCGACCGTCCACCAGCCATGGGCAAAGATCTTCTCTGGAAGTGGGAGATTCAGTGCCATCAGCATGGTGGACCAATAGACGGCATGGGTTGTGAGAATGTCTTTGCCGACGAGATGGACGGAAGCGGGCCAATACTGCTCAACAGATGGAGTTGCCAATTTGTACTCGAGGGCAGAGATGTAGTTCACGAGTGCGTCGAACCAAACATAGGTTACGTAGTTGTTATCAAATGGTAGTTCGATACCCCAGGAGAGCCGCGACTTCGGTCTCGAGATCGAAAGGTCGCCGAGTTTCTGAGTTTGCAGAAATCCTAAGACTTCATTTCGACGCGATTCCGGTCTGATGAATGATGGGTTTTTCTTAATATGGTCGAGCAGGTGGTCTTGGTATTGCCCCATCTTGAAGAAATAGTTGTGCTCGCTAAGCTGCTCGACGGGGCGTTTGCAGTCAGGACAGACTCCACTCTCAACATCTTTTTCGGTCCAGAACCGTTCGTCGAACGTGCAGTACCATCCGGTGTAGGAATCTTTGTAGATCAGATTCTTGTCGTAGAGCTGTTGCAGGTATCGCTGGACGACTGACTTGTGCGGTGGATCGGTGGTTCTGATGAAGGCGCTATTCGAGATATTCAGTTTCTTCCAGAGCTGTTCAAATTGGGGTGCGAGTTTATCGCAGTGGGCCTGCGGATCGATGCCGGCCTTGGTTGCTGCTTGCTGTACTTTCTGGCCATGCTCGTCGAGCCCGGTGAGAAAGAACACCTTGCGTCCGCGCAGCCGCCAATAACGCGCCAGCACGTCGGCCGCAATCGTGGTGTAGGCGTGGCCGATATGCGGAACGTCGTTCACATAGTAGATCGGCGTCGTGATGTAAAAATTGTTGTCCTTCGCCATTGCGAGGGCAAGATATCAGGTTGAGTACGTCGATTTCTAGGCGGAGACACCGGTTGGGATGAGCCCGAGCGCTTCACGCAAACGAAGAAGGGTCGTTTCGAGAGCCATCTGCATGTTCAGATGCCGCGTGGCTTGCTGCCGGGTTCGCTCGATGTCACTCAAAAGAGTCACAAGTTGGTCGATGTCCGCCCGCTGGGCGTAGTGCTGCAAGTCGGCGAGCTGGTCAAGATGAAGAATCTGGTCCCGGTCTCCACCTACGATGAGGATGACAAGATCGCGGATCCATCGCGTGAGCCAGACGAGCGTTTCCTCTCCGAGGTCTGACTTAGCTAAACTCTCGGCTGCTGAGAGGATGGCCGTGCTTGATGTCAAAGACTGTGGCTTCACCAATGTGAGCCATTCTTGTTGTCGTGCCCGAACCTCGGCAACATTGGTTGCGAGCGCTTCTCCTATGCGTCCATCCGCAAGGACGGCTAGGAAATGGGCATCAGTCGGCGGAAGCTCACGTTTGAGTATCACTGCCGCTTCGACCTGTGTCAGGGCCGGGGCGGTAAAGCGGAGTGCTTGACAGCGTGATCGGATGGTGATCGGAAGTGCATGTGGTCGGCTGGTCACAAGGATAAAAAGTCCATGCCCGGGTGGTTCTTCCAAGGTCTTGAGCAGTGCGTTGGCTGCACCGATGGTCAAACGATCGGCTTCGTCGATAAGACAGATCTTCCGTTCCGCGATGAGTGGTCGATAGACGAATTGCTGTTCGATCTCTCGGACCTGCTCAATTTTAATTTGCGGTGTTGATGATTCGGGGTCAGGTTCGATCACGAAACAGTCCGGGTGAGTCCGAGTCGCGATTTGCAAGCAGGACCGACAGTGGCCACAGCTGTCGGAATTGTCCAGGGTGCTCGGTTCTTCACAGTTCAAGGCCTGTGCTAGCAGTAGAGCGGTCATCCACTTTCCGATCCGGGCCTCGCCGTGGAAGAGGTAGGCGTGGGCTAGGCGCCCATTGCGCATACTCGCCTGAAGTAAGGCGATGGGGTGTTCGTGTCCTATGATCTCAGCGAAGGGCATGCATCCTAACGGCGATGTGGTTTTAGGAAACGATGGGATTTTAGCCAGTTTGTAACGAGATCTTCGACTGTACGTTCGACCGATTCAATCGATGAGGATGCGTCAATCATGATGATACGCCGATGCTCTTTTTTCGCGAGCGCCTGAAACCCTGCGCGTACCTTCCTGTGGAACCGTTCGGCTTCTCGATCCAATCGATTTTGCGTGGAGCTTTGGCCTCGCCTTCTCCGCAGTCCCACGGGAACGGAAACGTCGAAGAGCAAGGTGAGATGGGGGACCAACCCTCCGGTCGCCCAATGATTCATCGTGCGGAGGATCCGCAGGTCCAACCCACGCCCATACCCCTGGTAGGCCATCGTGGAGTCGGAGAATCGATCGCACACCACGGTTGTTCCTTGTGCGAGGGCAGGCTTGATGACATGGTCGACATGCTGGCGCCTGGCTGCCAGAATGAGCAACGCTTCTGTTTCCGAAGCGATGGATTCCTTGTGCTGGTCGAGGAGGATGGTACGAACTTGTTCAGCGAGAAGGGTTCCTCCTGGTTCGCGTGTACGGAGCACCGTGAAACCGTGGGCGGTGAGGCACGCGCAGAGCCTGCGGGCCTGTGTCGTTTTCCCGCTTCCCTCACCCCCTTCCAGAGTAATGAAAATGCCCGGTGATTGTCGGGCGGCACGCGGCATACCCATCCTCGTCGTGTCCTTAAAAAATGACGACCGATCCTATGTCAGCCCATTGTGAATAGCAAGACCAATACCTTTTGGAAACATGGCCAAACTGACCTCCTAACCCATTGAAAATTACAATAAAACGCTTGCGAGGTCTGTCCGGAAGTCTGTAAGATGAAAGATCCAATCTCTTACCATTGACTGGGTGTCGGTGATTCATGCTCAAGACCGCTCTACGACGGTACTTTCTGACAGGACTGCTCGTTGTCATTCCCATCTGGGGCACGATTCTGATCCTGAAGACGCTCTTTACCGCGCTTGATGGCATTTTGGGTGATGCCATGGCGGAATTAGTACCGGACCACTACATCCCAGGACTAGGCATCGTGACCCTCATTCTGCTCATCTTTTTTGTCGGGTTGTTTGCGGCGAATTTTATTGGTCGCCAGATCGTCGGGCATTGGGAGGATTGGCTTACCAAGCTGCCTCTCGTCCGCGGGATTTATTCCACTCTCAAGTCCATGATGGATATTCTTTCTTTTTCTGAGCGAGGGTCCTATCGCCGTGTGGTCTTGATCCAATTCCCCAAGAACGGTCATTATTGCTTCGCATTCGTGACGGGGATGACGAAGGGCGAAACCACGGCGTTGGGGCAAGATGCGTTGGTCCATGTCTATGTGCCGACTTCGCCTAATCCGACGTCCGGTTATTTTCTGCTCGTGCCGGAACGGGAAGTCACGTCCGTTGATATCAGCATCGAGGAAGCGATGAAGCTGATCGTCTCCGGCGGTCTGTATACGCCCTCTGGCACCATCGCATCGGCGCTCAACCCTGAGACAAAGTGGAGTCAGATCAAACAGCCGGATGTCGGTGTACCGATCGGCTAATTGAGTCGCCCCATGTTCTTATGAAGATGTTCTCATTGACGGAGCGCGACATGAAACACGCAACAAATCACCAGCAGTCTTCCCAACCTATTCCTGGCCTTGGGGTTATTGTGATGGCTGCCGGTCTGGGCAAGCGGATGAACTCCAACTATGCCAAGGTTCTCCATCATGTCGCAGGGCAGGCAATGGTGCTCTACGCGGTCGATGTGGCGTTACGACTGGCGGAGCATCGCATTGCGGTGGTGGTCGGGCATCAGGCGGACCGGGTTCAGCAGGTCATTGAAGCGGGTGTTGTAGGGAGACCGGGCGCCGAGCTGCTGCAGATTGTCGAACAGGCGGAGCAGCTTGGAACCGGGCATGCCGTGATGCAAAGCCGTCCCGTGTTCCTGGATGAGCACGCCGCAAGGCCGACGCAGTACCTCATTCTTAACGGTGATACGCCGTTGTTAAAGGAACAGACCGCGCGCGAGCTCTTGCGGGTTCATCAGTCGCAGGGTGCGACGGTCACGCTCCTGACCGCGAAACTTGACGATCCTACCGGATATGGCCGAGTCATTCGTCGGGAGTCCAATGGCCCTCATGGCTCGGTCGCCCCGCCCGATGTGCTCAAGATTGTCGAAGATCGAGATGCAACTCCTGTAGAGCGAGCCACAAATGAAATTAACGTGGGCACGTATGTCGTATCCGGAGACTTTCTCTTCGAGGCGCTGGACAAACTGGAGCCTGATAATGCGCAGGGGGAGTTCTACTTGACCGATATCGTGCACATGGCTGTGGCGCAAGGGCGGCGTGTCGCCGCAGTGACCCTTCAAGACCCGGATGAAGGTTTGGGGGTCAACACGCGACAACAGCTGGCGGCTGCCGAACAAGTTGTCCGGCAGCAGATCCGCGAACGCTGGCTTGATGCCGGCGTGACCATGCGAGATCCTCGTTCAGTGTGGATTGATGCCGGCGTGACCATCGGGAAAGATTCGGTGCTCTATCCGAACGTGATGTTGGAAGGAAGAACGGTGATTGGGGAGGGAACAACCATTCATTCCGGTGTCCGTATTTCGGATTGTGTCATTGGAAATGATGTCGAGGTTCTCGACCATTGTGTGCTGCGTGAATCCCATGTCGACGATGAGGCTCATCTCGGGCCATTCGTGCATCTTCGCCCAGGTGTCGTGGTGCGGCGGAAAGCGAAGGTAGGCAATTTTGTTGAGATGAAGAAGACTGAATTAGGGGAAGGGTCAAAAGCTAACCACCTGAGTTATTTAGGTGATGCCACGATCGCTGAAGGCGTCAATATCGGGGCCGGTACCATTACGTGCAACTATGACGGCGTACGCAAGCATAAAACGGTAATCGGCAAGAATGTATTCCTGGGTAGCGATACGCAGCTAATTGCGCCCGTCACGGTTGGAGACGGCTCTGTGGTGGCGGCTGGAACGACAGTCACCCAGGACGTACCGCCTGATTCATTGGCGATTGCCCGGGTCGCACAGACGAATCGAGTTGGGTGGGTGGCCAAACGGCGCGCTGTGCTGGCTATCGGTGTATCAAATGAGAGGTCTGCACGTGTTGAGGAGGTTTCTAAGGCGACAGCTAAGAAAGCAGTCCCTCGGACAAAGAAGGGACCAGCGAAGTCGGCGAAAAGGTGAGCAGGAGGGCGCTGCAACCACCCATCCGCCTATCCGTTCAATCTGATCTCGGAGAGATGAGCTATGTGTGGAATCATCGGATACGTTGGGAATCAAGAGGCTGTGCCGATCCTGATCGGTGGTCTGTCGAAGTTAGAATACCGCGGGTACGATTCATCGGGCGTCGCCGTTCTGCAGGGCGAGAAGATTGCCGTCAGGCGGAGTGTGGGGAAGTTGGTGAACCTCCAGAATTCTCTCAAAGCCAACGAGTTGAAGGGGATGGTGGGCATCGGTCACACGCGTTGGGCGACGCATGGAAAGCCGTCGGAACAGAATGCGCATCCCCATCGATCGAAAGGGTGCGTGTTGGTTCACAATGGAATTATTGAGAACTATCAGCAGCTGAAGCAGCAGCTGGAAAGAGATGGGTACAAGTTTGAGTCGGAAACGGATACTGAAGTCGTGGCGCATCTGATCGACAAGTATCTTCAGCGAGGAGGGTCATTGGCCGAGGCTGTGCGGTTAGCTACGAAAGATGTGCGAGGGAGTTACGCATTGGCCGTCATTTCTGAACGAGAACCCGGTACATTGATTGCTGCACGATCAGGTTGCCCTCTGGTTGTGGGTCGAACACAGGACGCCTCATATGTGGCGTCAGATGTCATGGCGATGCTCACGCACACACGAGACGTGACCTATCTGGAGGAAGGGGACGTCGCGGTGGTGACCCAGTATGGGGTGGACCTCAGCGACTCCGACGGTCACGCTGTTTCGCGTAAATCCTCTACCATCACGTGGGATGCATCGGCGGCGGAGAAGAGCGGCTATCCCCACTTCATGCTGAAAGAAATTCACGAACAACCGCAGACGATCCTTGATACGATGCGTGGACGGTATTCCTACGAGACCGGTGAAGCCGATCTGCCTGATATCGGGCTGACTCCTGCTGAGTTCGCCTCGATGGAGCGGATTTGGATCGTCGCGTGCGGGACGTCTTGGCATGCAGGACAAGTGGGCAAATATTTATTCGAGGAAATGGTTCGCACTCCCGTGCAAGTAGACATCGGTAGCGAGTTTCGGTATCGCGATCCGCTTGTCGAGAAAAATGATTTGTTCATTACGATTTCTCAATCCGGTGAGACCGCCGACACGCTGGCTGCTGCTCGGGAGGCGAAGAGAAAGGGTGCGCGCGTGGTGTCGATCGTCAACGTTGTGGGAAGCACGTTGGCACGCGAGTCGGACGGGGTGTTATACACTCATTGTGGCCCTGAAATCGGAGTCGCTTCGACCAAAGCGTTCACGGCGCAATTGACCGCGCTCTATTTATTGGCCTTGCATTTTGCACGAGTTCGTAATGTGATGAAAGAGGCCGACGGTAAGGCCTGGCTGGATCGGTTGGTCCGTCTCCCGGTATTGGTGGAGAGTGTCCTGCAGCGAGAGGCTGAAATCGTGGCGATCGCCAAGCGCTATTACAAAAAGCGGAACTTTCTGTTCTTGGGGCGAGGCATCAACTACCCCATTGCGCTGGAAGGTTCGCTGAAACTGAAAGAAATCTCGTATATTCATGCGGAAGGCTATGCGGCTGGTGAAATGAAACATGGGCCGATCGCGCTGATCGACAGAGACATGCCGGTTGTGGTGTTGGCGCCGCGCGATCGGCTCTACGACAAGACGGTCAGTAATCTGATGGAAGTCAAAGCGCGCCGTGCACCGGTCATTGCGCTGGTGGCTGAAGGGGAGCGAGAACTGGGCAAGATCGCGGATGCGATCTTCACCGTGCCAGATACCCATCCGTTGATTTCGCCGATTCTGTTTACGATTCCGCTTCAGCTCTTGGCTTATCATATCGCGGTGCTTCGAGGAGCGGATGTGGATCAACCGCGGAACCTCGCGAAAAGTGTTACGGTCGAGTAGGGGCGAGCTGAGGTAAGGAAGTCCGACGATGGAGATCACGCAACAGGACGTTGAGAAGGTGGCGCAATTGGCACGATTGGCCGTGACGTCTGCAGAGAAGGACACCTTTGCCAAGCAACTGAGTCAGATTCTTACGCATGTCGACAAGTTGAATCAATGTGATACGACGGGAGTCGAACCGACCGCCACCGTCATGGGGCAAGTGAATGTCTTTCGCGAAGATGTCATACGTCCATCTCTGCCTTCGGGTAAAGCTCTGGCGAATGCGCCGGAATGCGAGGCAGATGGGTTCGTTGTACCTAAAATTTTAGAGGAGCGTTAACCGTCAAACGACTGTCTTCTGAATGGAAGTCTCGAAAGGCCAAGCGAAGTTTGACGAATGACGAGAAGGATCGATGTTTCGACAAATGCTGCGTTCAAAAATTCACCGTGCGACTGTTACTGGTGCGCATCTAGAATATGAAGGAAGCTTGACGATCGACCAAGATTTGATGGAAGCGGCGGGCATCCTTCCGTACGAAGCGATTGTCTGCTCCAATTTGAATAACGGTGAGCGCTTTATGACGTATGCGATCAACGGGGCACGAGGAAAGGGAGAGATCATTCTTAACGGACCAACGGCAAGGAAAGCAGCAGTTGGAGACCAAATCATCATCTTCTGTTACGAGTATTATGGGGAAGAAGAAATTAAGAAACACGCACCAAAAATCGTCAGAGTGAATGAGAGAAACCGGATTGTGACCGTGAACTGATAGGCCGAACCAGGCAAGGTGTTTGACAGTTCGTCTTGCCCACACTCACCGTATGCATCGAGAACGAGCGATTCATGTCTCTTCATAAACTAACCCTCATTGACCTTCAGAGAAAATTTGCGGCGGGAGAAGTAACGGCGACGGAGATCGTGCGGGCGTATTCTCTTCGTATCAGCCAGGTAGAGCCGAAGGTGAAGGCCTTTGTGACTCAAACACGGGAAGCCGCATGTGAACAAGCTGAGGCCTTAGATCGGAAGCTCAAGGGCTGGCGAAAGACCATGCCGCTCAGCGGGATGCCTTTGGCCGTCAAGGACAACATTTGCACGGACGGAGTCCCCACGACGTGCAGCTCTCGAATGCTGCAGAACTTTGTGCCGCCGTACGACGCCACGGTCATCAGCAAGTTACGGGCACAGGACTACCTGCTATTGGGAAAGACGAATCTAGATGAGTTTGCGATGGGATCCTCGACGGAAAATTCTGCGTTTGGTCCTAGCCGGAATCCTTGGAATCTCCAGTGCGTCCCAGGTGGATCAAGTGGGGGATCCGCGGCGGCCGTTGCGGCAGAGGAATGCGTGGCCGCGCTTGGTTCGGATACCGGAGGTTCCATTAGACAGCCTGCAGCTTTCTGCGGGGTCGTAGGATTAAAACCAACCTATGGATTGGTGTCTCGATATGGGTTGGTGGCGTTTGCCTCCTCGTTGGATCAAATCGGACCGATCACGAAGAATGTATCCGACGCGGCATTTCTGCTCGGAGCCATCGCAGGGCATGATCCACTGGATTCTACGTCGATTGATCGGCCTGTGCCGGACTATCTGAAGGCACTCCAGAAGCGGGATCTCAAACGCCTGAGAGTCGGCGTGCCGGTGGAGTTTTTCACTGAAGGGCTTGATCCGGAGGTCGATCGTACGGTCCGGTCTGCGATCGAGGAGTTGAGCCACCTTGGTGCGGAGGTGAAGGAGATTCGGTTACCAAGGACTGATGCTGCCGTGGCGGTTTACTACGTGGTGGCCACGGCGGAAGCCAGCTCCAATCTTGCCCGTTTCGACGGGGTAAAATTCGGGTTTCGTGCGAAGGAAACCAAAGACCTGCTCGATCTGTACATCAAGACGAGGCAGGAAGGGTTTGGGCCGGAGGTGAAGCGGCGGATTATGCTGGGAACCTATGTGCTCAGTGCCGGGTATTACGATGCGTACTATGGGAAGGCCCAAGCCGTCCGCACGTTAGTCTGTCAGGATTTTGAAGCCGCGTTTAAAGAAGTCGATGTCATCGTTACCCCGACAACACCAACGCCGGCATTCAAGCTGGGAGAAAAGAGCGAAGATCCATTGCAGATGTATCTCTCTGATATTTTCACAATTTCCGTCAATCTAGCAGGGCTGCCGGCGATTTCACTACCCTGCGGGTTCAGTAGGGCAGGACTACCGATCGGGTTACAACTGATCGGACGGGCATTCGAGGAGGAAACCGTGCTGCGGGCGGCACATGCGTATGAGCAATCTACACAATGGTATCATCAGAAGCCGATTCTCCGGTAAGGCCAAGTCACGAAAATGGCTAAGGGGATGGAGAGAGGCGAGGGTGGACGAAATAACCAACCAGGAGGGTAGGCAACTATGACGATTGTCGAAATCGCAGCACTCCTTGTGGCTGTGGTGTTTGCCGTGCTGGTTGGGTATCTCGTACCGGTTTTGATGCAAGTACGTAAAACCGTGGCTGAGTCTGAACAGCTGGTGGCCAAGATGAACGCGGAGATGCCGGCTCTTGTGGCTGAATTGCGTGCGGTAAGCCAGAATCTCAATGAAGTGACGAATCAGGCACGCGAGGGTGTCGAACACGCGGCGGTTCTCCTGCATGCGGTGGGCGAGGTCGGTGAATCGGTCCAGCAGGTGCATAATGTCGTTCGTGGATCGAGCGGCACGCTCTTAAACAATGTCGCGAGCATGGTGGCAGGTTTCAAGGCGGCAACTCACGTCGTGCGAGAACGCATGAAACATCACAAAGGGGGGACACACAATGGCGGATGATCGGGGAACATCAGCGGCAGTGTTATTGGCATTTCTAAGCGGGGCGGCGATGGGTGCGGTGGCCGCATTGTTGTTGGCGCCGCAGTCCGGGGATGAATCACGTGATCAGCTTCGGAGGTATGCGCGCCGTGCAGAGCATGATCTTCGTGACCTCGCTGGTCGAGCCGGTGAAGCGTTTGAAGACGTTGTAGATCAGGGTAAAGACTTCGTTGAGACGAAACGATCAGTCCTTCGGGAGGCATTCGATGCCGGGCGAGAGGCGATGAGGCGGGAGCGGGGACGTGTCCAGGATGAAGGAGCAGAACGAGGGTGACCTACGAAACGGTTATCGGGGTCGAGGTGCACGCACAGCTGCGGACTAAGTCCAAAATGTTCTGTGGGTGCGCTACGACGTTCGGCTTGTCGGCCAACAGTCAGACATGCCCGGTGTGTCTCGGTTTACCCGGGAGTCTGCCGGTCATCAATCGAATGGCAGTGGAAATGGCAGTTCGAGCAGGGCTGGCGTTGAACTGCACGATTACCCCGAACAATCAGTTCGCCAGGAAAAACTACTTCTATCCTGATTTGCCAAAGGGGTACCAAATCTCCCAGTACGAGTCCCCCATCTGCCAACATGGTTGGATTGAAATTGTTGGTGCCGAAGGGACAAAGCGAGTTCGCATCCGCCGGGCCCATCTCGAGGAGGATGCCGGGAAAAATGTGCATGAAACGGGTGCTGGAGGGAGCAGAGTGGATTTGAATCGTGCCGGCACCCCATTGTTGGAGATCGTGACAGAGCCCGATATGCAGTCGGCCGACGAAGTGGTGTCGTACCTCAAGGGGTTGCGAGATATCTTGATGTACCTTGAGGTCTGCGACGGCAATATGGAAGAGGGGAATTTCCGGTGCGAGCCCAACTTATCGCTTCGTCCAGTTGGACAAAAGGAGTTTGGCACAAAGGTCGAACTGAAGAACATCAATTCCTTCAAGTATGTGAAGGATGCGGTGGAGTATGAGATCAAACGGCAGACCAAGGTCTTACGTGATGGTGGGAAAATCTACCAGGAAACCAGGTTATGGAATATTGAGCGCGGTGAAACCGCGGTCATGCGATCCAAGGAAGAAGCCCATGACTATCGGTATTTCCCTGACCCAGACTTGGTGCCGCTGAAGTTGGAATCGGACTGGATTGAGGGATTCCGCAGCAGTTTGCCGGAACTGCCGGCGGTCAGAAGAAAGAGGCTCCAAAGTGATTATGGGCTTTCGGAGTATATATGCGGGGTGTTGGCATCCGATAAGAATGTTCTCGAATATTTTGAGAGTGCTGCGGCCGAAATGGGTCGGTTCGGGTTGACCAAGCTAGAGGTAGGAAAGGAACTCGCAAACTGTATAACAGTCGATTTCCAAGGGCAACTGAATAAGATGACGTATGCTCCGAACCTGACGTTAGCGACAACGCCTGGGACGGGTCCTGTTCCCGGTCCTCTTTGGGTCGCTTCAGCTAATCTCATGGAGTTAGTGGCTAGGAAAATAAAAGGAGAAATTAGCGGGCCGATATACAAAGCCGTTTTAGAGAAGATGGTTGGGACTGGGAAAACAGCTTCTGAGATCATTGAGGCTGAAGGATTGAAACAGGTCTCTGATGAAGGAACTCTCGAAAAGGTCATCGATGAGGTGCTAGGCAATAGTCCGGAACAGGTCGCGCAGTTCAAAGCTGGCAAGCAACAAGTCTTGGGTTTTCTAGTTGGACAGGTGATGAAGGCGAGTGGAGGAAAGGCGAATCCAGGGAAGGTTAACGAGCTACTGAAGAAGAAGCTGAGCGCCTAACAAGAGAGGGATTAGCGGCATGAGCGTAATCAGAGAAATCAAAGGCAGACAAATCATCGATTCGCGGGGTAATCCAACCATTGAAGCGGAGGTCACGCTTGAAAGCGGCGCGAAGGGGCGAGCCGCCGTGCCGTCCGGTGCTTCAACTGGTGAAAAGGAAGCGATTGAGCTCCGTGATGGTGACAAAAAGCGTTGGATGGGGAAGGGCGTTTCTAAGGCGGTGGCCAATATCAGCAAAGTCATTGCGCCGGAACTGCTGGGGAAAGAAGCGGTTGATCAAGCCGCTATCGATCGGGCCATGATTGCGCTGGATGGAACGAAGACAAAGGGGAAACTGGGAGCGAATGCGATTTTGGGGGTATCGTTGGCTGTGGCAAAAGCCTCGGCGAATGAGACAGGGCAGCCGCTGTATCGCTACTTAGGTGGGACCAATGCGCGAGTGCTTCCGGTCCCGCTGATGAATATCATCAACGGTGGAGCCCATGCCGACAATCGGTTGGATCTCCAAGAGTTTATGATCATGCCCGTGGGGGCGAGTCGATTTAGCGATGCGCTTCGCATGGCGACCGAGGTCTTTCACTCGCTGAAGGCCCTCTTAAAGAAGAAAGGGCTCAACACGGCTGTCGGAGACGAGGGTGGATTTGCCCCGGATCTCCAGTCCAATGAAGAAGCGCTGAGTTTGATCTCTCAGGCGATCGAAGAGGCTGGTTATAAGCCAGGTCGTGACATTGCTCTCGCATTGGATTGCGCAGCGAGCGAGTTCTATGACAAGGGGCGGTATGTCCTCGAAGCAGAGAAGAACTCGGAACGTTCGTCGGACGAAATGATCAGCTATTACAGTACGTTGCTGGATCGCTATCCGATCCTCTCGATTGAGGATGGTTTAAGCGAACTGGATTGGAAGGGATGGAAGATGCTCACTGAGAAGTTGGGCAAGCGGGTACAGCTGGTCGGTGACGACATCTTTGTGACTAACGTAGAGATTTTTTCAAAAGGCATTAAGGGAGGCATCGGAAATTCTATTTTGATCAAGCTCAATCAGATCGGAACGCTGACCGAAACCTTGGATGCTATTGAGCTTGCCAAACGGTCGGGGTACACGGCGATCATTTCACACCGGTCTGGTGAAACGGAAGATACGACGATCGCGGACATTGCCGTCGCGACGAACAGCGGATTGATTAAGACGGGATCCTTATCTCGAACGGATCGTGTGGCAAAGTATAACCAGTTGCTTCGAATCGAAGAGGAGCTTGGATCAGCCGCTCTTTATCGCGGGCGAGAGGCCGTGCCTGTCAGAGCATAGGTGCTTCCCAATCGGTAGATGACCAGATGACCATCAAGCGGAATCGTGGCCGTCAATGGCTGGAGTGGCAGCGTCGCGTCGTTACCATCGCGCAGGTGGGCGGTGTTGCCGGTTGCGTCTGGCTGTTGGTGGCGTTGTTTTCAGGAGAAATGGGCCTCACGCGGTACTTATCCATGCGCGAACAGGCGAGGAGTTTGGAGCAAGAACTGTCGACCTTGCGTAGAGAAAACGTCGAGCTGCAGAGTGATATTAATCGTTTGCAGCACGACCCGGCCAAGATTGAGCAGCTGGCTCGGGAGCAATTGGGGTATGTGCGGAAGGGAGAGACGGTGTATCAGTTGGTGCCAGGTTCAGAGAAGAAATCGAGGCCTTTGTCAAAACCATGAAGTTCGGAACAGTAGGCATCATCGGACGGTCCAATGTGGGGAAGTCGACTCTGCTCAATCATTTGTTGGGTGAGAAAATATCGATCGTGTCGAGTAAGCCTCAAACCACGAGGACCAGAATTATGGGGCTCGTGCATGTTGAGGGGGCACAAATCGCATTTCTGGATACGCCGGGTCTGCATAAACCGGAGCACTTACTGAACCGACGGATGGTGCGAACCGCCGTCGAGACGTTGGAGGAGGCCGATCTCCTCTACATGCTCATGGAAGCGACAAGTCTGCCGGGGCCAGGAGATATGGCGGCCATCAAGTATATGAAAGAGGCTCTGGCAAAACGGTCCAAGCCGGTGATCTTGGTCGTGACAAAAATCGACCTTGTGAATAGGCACAAGCTGCTTCCGGTTCTTGATCGCTATGGCAAGCTTTACGCCTGGACCGACGTTGTGCCGGTTTCGGCAATGAAAGATGACAATGTTGATCGGTTACTTGCAGTCACGGTGCCGCATCTTCCTTCGGGAGACGGGGCCTACGGCGACGATGTGGTCACCGATCAGAGCATGAGGACGCTGGCGGCTGAAATGATTCGGGAAAAGGTGCTGCAAGAAACCGAGGAAGAAGTCCCACATGCCGTTGCCGTTGAGATTGATGCGTTCGTTGAGCAGGGGAAGCTGGCCAAAATCAAGGCTTCGATCCTGGTAGAACGTGAAACGCAGAAGGGGATTCTAGTCGGAAAGCAGGGAGCGCGATTGAAAGCCATTGGTACTCAAGCACGATTGGATATGGAACGATTATTCGGCATGAGAGTATTTCTTGAACTATGGGTGAAGGTCAGGAAGTCCTGGCGCGAGAATGAACAGACGCTGGTGCAGTTGGGGTATTAAGGGAGTATGCAGCTGCCGGAACGACCGATAGAGCCACGCACGTCGGAACAACGTTCTCGCGTGTCCGAACGCGATGTATTGCGTGAAGTATTGCGTGATCAGTCTGATCGTGGGCAGACGAAGTCTGACATTGTGATTCAATCGGTCCAGAAGTTGCTGCGCCGCGGAGCGATCACCAACCTTTCCAGAATGCTGGGCCGTATGCACCCTGCTGATATCGCGAAGGCCGTCACTCATCTCTCATCGCCCAAGGAAAAGCGAGAGGTCTTTGAGTTGGTTCGCGGCGAAGGTAAACGGGGCCAGGTGTTGAGTGAGCTCGACGGTGAAAGCATTCAGCAGGTGGTTGCCGATCTCCTCCATTCCGATATCGCGTGGCTGTTGAAGGATCTTGGCCCTGACGATGTCGCCTATATCCTTGGGTTTCTTCCAGAAGATCGCAGTCAAGAAATTCTCGCCTTGATGAAGGCCGAGGATTCGACCGAAGTCGCCGACATCCTAAAGTATCCAAAGGATACGGCCGGCGCCATCATGACGACGGAATTCTTTTCTTTGCCGGAGGATGCGACGGCACAGGAAGCGATTCGCCGGTTGCAACAAGCGACCGATGCGGAGATGGTGTTCTATATCTATGTGACGGATAAAGATGATCGACTAGTCGGTGTCCTTTCACTTCGGCAGCTTCTCACGGTTCCTCCGACCACACCGCTCAAGAATATTATGACTCGTGAGGTCATGAGTGTGGCAATCGACATGGACCAAGAGGAGGTTGCGCGCCAAGTCGCGAACTATAACCTGCTGGCGATTCCTGTGGTCGAGCGAGACGGCAAGCTGGTTGGCATCATTACCGTTGACGACGTCGTCGATGTCATTCGGGAAGAAGCGACCGAAGATATGTTGAAGATGGCCGGGGCAATTGAGGAAGAGTCGGGCTTGAAGTCTTCGTGCTTTGGTTCTGCGAAACTGCGGCTGCCCTGGCTCTTCACGAACCTCGTCGGCAGCCTCCTGTCTGGTGCAATCCTCTGGTATTTCCGGTATACGATCCAGGAAGTTGTGGCGATCGTGAGTTTCATTCCTGTCATTGCCGCGATGGGTGGCAATGTTGGCTTGCAGTCTTCGACCCTGATTATTCGGGGGTTGGCCACCGGTACGGTTGAGCTTAGCCATGTGTGGCCGGTCTTCTTTCGTGAAGCGAAGATTGGTTTGGTCATGGGTCTGGCTTGCGGAGTCACCTTGACACTGGTTGGGTGGGTCTTGCAGCAAGGCTTTTTGGGTATGGTTGTCGGGACGTCCCTGATTATTGCCTTCCTGGTATCGACGAGTATGGCGACAATTACGCCGATTGTCTTGAAACGCATGGGGGTCGATCCTGCAGTAGCGGCCGGCCCTTTTGTCACGACGGCCAATGATATTACTGGGATTACGATCTATCTAACCTTGGCCACACTTTTCTTGGAGCATCTCCGGTAAAGACGGCATGTACGTGGTCAGGCTGTTTCCGTATTGGAGCCTAGGGGAACCGGTGTGTCTCTCGTAAAAACGACGGCGATCATCTTGAAGAGTCGAAAATGGGGCGATGCTGACAGGATCGTTACATTCTATTCCAAGAACATGGGAAAGATACGAGGGGTCGCTCGTGGTGCCCGCCGTCAGAAGAGCCGCTTCGGCGCTGCCCTTGAACCATTCAGCCTGTGTCGCTTGAATCTGTTTGTAAAGAATGGCGACTCACTGTTCAGAATCTCACATGTCGACCTTGTCAGATCCTCGCAGGGCTTGCGAGAAGATCTTCGCTTAATGGATTCAGCAGCACGAATGGTCAACGTCGTTTCGGCTATTACTCCAGATGGAGATCCGGACCCTCCTCTCTTTGATACGCTAGAGCAGGGACTCGTGTCGCTTCAGGAAAGCGATGATCCCCCCTTTACGGCCTTGCTCTTTCAAATACGGTTGCTGGGATTAACTGGGTTCCGTCCTCAGACTGAGCATTGTGCCTCCTGTGGGAAGACCTATCTGGTCGGCGAGCCTCAATTTTCACCAATTGCCGGAGGGCTTGTATGTCAGATGTGTGCGGCACACCAACGTGTGCGATGTGTCGCGCTTTCTCGAGGAGGCCTGTCGTTTCTTCAACAAGCCATTCGGCTAACACCTGCTATTCTCACTCGGTTGCGGGCTACGGGGCAGGTGCGGCGTGAGGTTGAAGAGGCGATTGAGGGGTACATGACGGTCGTAGCTGGTAAACGGCTGCCACCTGTGAATTTTTTGTCCGTTGCCTTGCCGGGATGAGCTTGAGAGGATAATCGAAGAGGGAAGTATGACTGTTCACGCAGTTGAGCCACGGGATATGGAATGGCACGACAAAGGAGTATTGGGGATTCGGTGGAGTGACGGGCACCAGGGGATTTACCCAGTTCGCTATCTGCGCCAGCATTGCCCCTGTGCGGCTTGTGTCGATGAATGGACCGGAGCACGCCGTCTGATACCTGAAGATATCCCGCTCTTGATCATGCTTCAGGACATTCAGCCGGTCGGCCGTTATGCATTCCAATTTAAGTGGAGTGACGGCCATGATACGGGTATTTATTCTTATGATTTGCTGAGGGCACTGTGCCAGTGCGATGTCTGTCAACCGATCAAACCGGTGGAAGCAAAATCCAAACGGCTTATGTGAGGATACACGGCGTGGGAATTATGGACATCAGCTGGAGAAAGATACTGAGACTCTGTGGTTCCTTGGTGCTCTTGCTCTTCGTCGGATGTACAGGTATGCCCACGTTGGAGGAGCAACAGCGTTTAGTGCAGGCTGAGAACCTGGTGCTGGATCAAATCACGACGGAAGCGGTCGTCAGCGCCTGGGGCAGTCCTCCTGTGTATCATAGTGAATTCTCCTACTTTTTTGTGATGCCTGATTTCAGCGTGATTCCTCAGTCGCGCGTAGCTACTGGAGAAGCACCAAAGGGGTGGAAAGCTGGTGTCCATGCTGGCGAAGGTGTCTATTTAGCCTATCCCGATCGTGGATGGCTGCTGGTATTTCTCGACGAACTTCTCGTCTACAAGGAAAAGCTCAAAGCCGAAGAGTTATACGCTCTTGCTAAAGCCTGGTCCTATGAAGACCGGTTTAAGACCAGGCTTGATGAAACGTTCAAGCCCTAGTTCTTCCGATTAAAACTCTACATGGACTCACTATCACTTGATAGGCTGCATATCGTGATGGCGGCCTCAGAAGCTGTTCCCTATGCAAAGACCGGTGGCTTGGCCGATGTTGTTACGGCATTGGCAATGGAGCTGTCTGCGTTGGGGCATCGTGTGACATTGTTATTGCCTGGATACCGAGGCCAAGCGACACAAAATGCTCGCCGAGAGGTCATGCGATTCTCAATTTTAGTGATGCAGACGAAGACGGAGGTGACGGTCGAAGAGGAGCTCGTACCGGTTACGGAAGCCTCACACCCGCTAAGAGTATTTCTCGTACGGTATGATCCGTATTTTGATCGCCCAGGAATTTATCAAGAGGATCATCATGACTATCCGGACAACCTCGATCGATTTACATTATTCTGTCGGGCAGTTCTTCATGTACTACGTGCGCTAACGGAAGTGCAGGGAGAGGCAGTTGATCTACTCCACCTTCATGACTGGCAGACCGCCTTGTGCTCGGTTTATCTGAAAGCATTGCCTGGTGAGTATAAGGAACTTCACACGATCAAGACGCTGCTGACCATCCATAATCTCGGCTATCAAGGAATATTTGCCGCCGAGGAGTTTGGAAAGACCGGCCTTCCTCCATCTCTATTTTCTCCGAGCGCTCTTGAATACTACGGATCAATCAATTGTCTGAAAGGTGGCATCATTTGCGCAGATGCTGTTTCCACCGTCAGTCCAACCTACGCGAAGGAAATCATCACTGCAGAGTATGGCTGCGGGCTCGAAGGTGTATTGTCCAGCCGCATAGATGGGATATTAGGCATTACGAACGGGATAGACACAAAGGTCTGGGACCCTGCGCGAGATTTCTACCTTCCTGCTCGGTATACAGCTGCTAATTTGGCTGGGAAACAAGTATGCAAACGGGCGTTACAAGAGGAATTTGGCCTGCCGAATCGTGAGGTGCCTGTCTTGGGTGTGGTCGGTCGACTGACGTTCCAAAAAGGTTTTGATCTCTTGCTTGAGATTATCGCGGAGCTCATGTCACTGGAGCTTCAAATTGTTTTTCTAGGTACTGGCGATTACGACCTAGAGCAACAGTTTAAGGCAGTGCAGCAAAAATACGCAGAGAAAATTGGCTTGCATATCGGATTTGACGAAAGGCTAGCTCATCGCGTTGAAGCGGGAGCAGATATGTTACTCATGCCGTCTCGCTATGAGCCATGCGGATTAAGTCAACTATACAGCCTTCGGTATGGCACGGTACCTATCGTACGTCGCACTGGAGGATTAGCGGATACGGTTGTCCCGTTTCGTCCGTCTACGGTCGAATCGAAATCTGCAACGGGCTTTTATTTCACCGATGCTTCTTCCGATGCATTGCTCTCTACGATCATGCTTGCTCTACGCGTATATAAAGAATATGAAACATGGAATTTGATGATAAAAGCTGGGATGAGCGAAGACTTGTCCTGGAGACGATCGGCTCAGCAATACGCGGGAATCTACCGGGCTATGGCAGAGAAATAAGAGAACGGCCTAGCGAGTGTTAAATGAAACATTAACGCCATGGCCAAGTCTCCCAAGTAGAGTCTTGGCTTTCAGTACGTAATAAGAATTTTCTTCTTTGTGCAAAGTGATAACCGAAACAAAGAAGTCACGAGCACTATCGATATCTCCTTGATCTAGGGCGAGCTCTCCAGCGTGTAGAGCACAGGCAGAAACCATGGCCTCGACATCAACAGCGACTCGACTGGCTGGATTGGACACTAAGCGTTCAAGACGGGTGGGCAGAGGAAGGACGAATCCTTCATGTGCCACCGGGCCCTCTCCACTGGCTGAACGAAGCTGCTCCAAGTCTGATACCGCTTGGCCCAAATCTGAGGTTGACTTGCAATCGGCATAGGTGTTCCACAACGACATAAACCCACTATTAGCTGATTCCGTAACTTTGGTTGAAAGGCCGCTCGTACACCCAGCGACAAGTATTACCATTCCCACACCAAGTAGCCCGTGCGCGAGACACTCTTTGGCCTTAACAGTAGATTTCATCATCACGATCTCCTTGCCTGATGATGAATATCTAGTTATGCAAATAATGGGCCAGATATGTAGCTACAGAAATTAATAGGAAAAATTGATATATCGATCAGCTTGATGCTTAAAAGATGTGTTAATCGTGACTCACTGTCGTGTCATTAACACAGTCAGGGTAAGTGGGGAAGTGTGGTAGGAGAGCGTGTTTGTGTTAAGGACTACGAGTTAAAGATTTGGACAAGAATTCCTGTTCGAGTTGTGGCGTTGGTTTTTCGCATGATATGTTTGATGTGTTCTTTTACAGTCTGTTCCGTGATCTGGAGGGCATTAGCAATTTCTTTATTAGTCCATCCTTTCGCTAGATGTTCAACTACAGACTGCTCACGGTTTGTTAACTGGAACCGTTCTCGCGCATGCTCCGTGTTCAGGTTTTGTTTCCGCCCCAACTCTTCCATGGTAACTACCAACCTGGCGTATTGAACGCCTCCTCGATCGGGCAAGCCGAACCCTCTTAGGAGGATTGGCTGATTAGGGTCGCCTGTCACACGTTTGAGTTCGAATTGTTCCCAATCTTTGGCCTCTGTCCGTATATGAAGCGCCTTTATGATTTCTGCGCAGAGCTCAGTCATGGCTGTTGGGAGAACCCCGCGTGCCGAAACAGCGGTATTACCTCCATGCTCGGCAGCGTTAATCTTCTTGGCAAGCTCTGTGGCTTGCCGATTCATATGTAGAAGTTGCATGGATGCGGACAGCACCACGATCCCAGACCCGGATCTTTGATCTGCAAGTGCATCTGACTGATCGGTACCTTTAGATAAGTCGTTCATAATGTTATGAGATTACCCTATCTTTCTTGACGATCAGGATTGAATTTCGATCTCGATAATTTGAACTTGACAATTTGAATTGGGTCGACGGCATAGGTCCCTTCAGGCTGATACAGCAATAGTACCTAACCCTTTCGAGGGAGTCAACATAATACCTTTGAGAAAGCGGCCTACAACATCGGTATTGTTGATTCCAGCAACGGCACATACTATCCCATCACCTAATCCTGGAGTTGCTGATCCAACGGATAAACTGCAAGAAGGGTTTGAGTTACAGTAATTTTAACTGCTGAGAGGGTGAAAAGAAGTAGCCATCTTGCAAGGAGGAATCGACGTGGTGCCAACGGAATGGGAATGGCCGATAGGGGATAGCAATGGAAATCACACTGAACGGGTGGCGCTACTGAGGCTGATCCCGTATGAAATGACATCTTCCGAGCAGGGTAACCATAGTGTTGTCGCAAAAGACGGCAAAGCATTGTCACTGAATATTAGTAGTGGTGGTATGTTGATCCTTATGGATCAAGCCCCTGCTATCGAACAGGTGTTGAAAGTCTCCGTGCCGACCCCTATAGCCATTGCTGAGACGCCGACGCTGGCGGAGGTTCGATGGACGAGAAAACAGCCGTTGGGAAAATCAAACGGCAAGGGAATATACTTCGTTGGTCTGAAGTTCATGTTTTGATCATATTTTGCGCTAGCTAACGTATCGCCAGTGCGGACCAACGCAGGCGTGGGAGCGTGAGAATCTGTGATCTGATACGTAAATACGTCTTTCGCTGGTCCTGAAGACTCCATAAAGATTACTTTTTACACGAAAAATTTGAGTCTTGAATGGAAATTTGTAAGGCTTGATAATTAACTCATATGAGGAAATAGTATAGAGAAGTGATCAGGCGAGCAAACAGTGAACCGAGGCTGATGATATTCGTCATAAGCTAAAGTATCCGACGGATTGAATGGTTCTCGCTTAAACTTGTGGCCGGGTATCGTTTTTGACAGAGTGACATCGTTGTTCTGCTAGGATGACGGTTCCGCGCGGTAGTTTAGTAAGTGAGAACATGATTTCTAGCGGAAATCCGGTAAGCACCGGAAGGGCGGTAGCCTGTTAAGGCTTTAGATTGCGCAAGTGGGAGACGCTACGCATGAGCCATTCTTTATCTGACAAATTGAGTTCCTATGAGATGCGTTGGTATGCAGTCAGTACAAAGCCTCACCACGAAAACCAAGCCGAGCAGAATATTGGACGCTTGGGGGTGGAGTGTTTCTTGCCGCTGTTGCAAGAACAGAAGATTATCCGCCGAAGCGCAAGAACCGTAATTGGTCCACTGTTTCCGGGCTATTTATTTGTCCGAATCAATCTGTCGCAGCACTATCGCGCGGTCAATTATGCCAGAGGGGTTCGAAAAATCGTGGAATTCGGATCGAGTCCTGTAGAGGTCGAGGTTGCGGTGATAGATGCTATCAAGACCCGAATGATGGGTTCTAATGTCTGTGTGCTAGAAGGACCGCAAAAGCTAAGAAGTGGCCAGTTCGTTCAAATCAAGGATGGCCCCTTAGTCGGACTTGAGGCCGTATTTCTGCGCGAAATGTCGGGATGTCAAAGAGCCATAGTGCTTCTCCATGCCCTCGCTCTCCAGGCGCGAGCTGTGGTAAACATTGACCAGCTTGCCCCATACTTAGCAGCGTGAGCCAAGTTTGCTCAAATATTTAGCAATTCGCCCTCAATTGGTATTGGCGGTATTAGACGGTATTGAACGAGTAGCTTTTGTCAGATGGTTGGAGCTGAAGTGGGAGAAATCGCATGAAAGCAGTAATACTTGCTGGAGGAATGGGAACCCGGCTATCCGAAGAGACCACATTACGGCCGAAACCCATGGTCGAAATCGGAGGAAAGCCGATTCTGTGGCATATCATGAAGATTTATGCAGCTCACGGTATTAAGGAATTCATCATAGCCCTCGGTTACAAGGGAGAAATGATCAAAGAATACTTCCTTAACTTCTACGCGTTCAATAAAGATATTTCGGTTGATCTTGGAAGCGGAAAGACGACGATTCATGATGGGAGACAGCATGAGGATTGGAAGGTTCACCTTGTGGATACCGGTATACATACTCAGACGGGAGGCAGGCTCAGGCAGCTCAAGAAATGGCTCGAGAAAGACGAAACGTTTCTATTTACATACGGAGACGGTGTCTCGGATGTGGATATCCAGGCCACGATCAAGTTCCATGAGTTGCACGGAAGATTGGCGACGGTGACGACGGTGTTGCCTCCCGCGAGGTTTGGACGGCTGGAGTTCGATCGTGATCGCATTGTCGCCTTTCGGGAAAAGCGTCATGGCGATGAAGGCTGGATCAACGGTGGGTTCTACGTCCTCAATCACAAGGTTTTTGACTATATCAAGGGCGATGAGACGGCGTGGGAGACGGAGCCGCTCGAACGGCTCACGACAGAAGATCAACTGATGGGCTACCGGCACGAGCGGTTTTGGTCCTGCATGGATACCTTGAAGGAGAAAGTGTACTTGGAGGATCTGTGGCACTCAGGGAAGGCCCCATGGAGGATATGGTAGGGAGACGTGGTTTCTGATTTTATCATCATCGGCGGCGGCGTGATCGGCGTGAATAATTGCGCGAGGACTTCGACGGATGTTTCCTGGCGCCTCCGTAACTCTTCTGGAAAAAGAAGCAGAATGCGGTATGCATGCAAGTGGTCGCAATAGCGGTGTCTTGCACGCGGGGTTCTATTATTCCCCCGATAGTCTTAAAGCCAAGTTCACATGGAGTGGGAACCGTCTGCTGACTGCGTACTGCGACGAGAGGAAGATTCCTCTCAATAAATGTGGAAAGTTGGTAGTTGCAAAGGATAAGGCCGATCATGCAGGGCTAGATGAGCTTCTCAGAAGAGGCCGCGCAAACGGCATCCCGCTTGAACAAATCTCTGAGAAGCAAGCGAAGCAAATTGAACCCCGTGCGAAGACCTGTGAGCGCGCATTGTTTTCTTCCGCAACCTCAACCGTCAATCCAACGTTAGTGCTGGAGGCAATGAAGAAGGATGCGGTCAACGAAGGTGTTCAAATACATTGCGGGGTCCGATATCTTCGATCATCGAATGGGTGTGTAATGACAACTCAAGGCAAGTATGACGTCGGCTTTGTCATTAACACGGCCGGACTGTATGCAGACCGTATCGCCCGCGATTATGGGTTTGCCGAGTGCTATCGGATTCTCCCGTTCAAAGGGTTGTACCTGTATTCGAGTGAGCCGCCTGGGTCGATTCGCACGAACATCTACCCTGTTCCGGACTTAAGGAATCCGTTTCTGGGCGTTCACTTCACGGTGGCGGCGAACGGGATTGCCAAGATTGGCCCAACGGCCATCCCTGCGTTTTGGCGTGAGCAATATGGAGGATTCGAGAATTTCCAGTTGAAGGAATGTCTCGATGTGGTTGTCCGCGGTGCGGGACTTCTTCTAAGATCCGAATTCAACTTCAAGACGCTCGCAGTCAGAGAGTTGGCCAAATATTCGAAGTTGAAAATGATCGCGCTTGCCGGTCAATTGGCTGAAAATGTTAAGGCCGAGCATTACACGGAGTGGGGGAAACCGGGAATCAGAGCCCAACTTGTCGACATTAGAAATCGGAGGCTTGAAATGGATTTTGTGCTGGAGGGTGACAAACAATCGATGCACGTGCTGAACGCGGTATCGCCAGGCTTTACCTGCGGAATCCCATTTTCCAACTATGTATGCGAGCGAATCAAGGATGCTTTGAGGTGAAGGAGCAATCATGAAGATTCTCATCACGGGGAATATGGGGTATGTCGGGCCGGTCGTGGTGCGTCATCTGCGGCACTCCCATCGGGATGCGGAGCTGGTCGGATACGACGCCGGATTTTTTGCCCACTGCCTGACGGGAACGTCGCGTCTTCCCGAGAGCCGAGCCGACGTTCAGTTTTTTGGGGATATACGATCTGTGTCTGATGACGTGCTGCGTGGTGTTGATGCGGTGGTCCACCTCTGTGCGATCTCCAATGATCCCATGGGGGCAAGCTTCGAGGAGGTCACGCTCGATATCAATCATAGGGCCAGCATCGATCTTGCTCAAAAGGCCAAGCGCGCCGGGGTCTCCAAATTCGTGTTTGCATCCAGCTGCAGCGTGTACGGATTTGCCGAAGGCGGTCCGCGGCGCGAAGAGGACGGGCTGAATCCGCTCACCGCATACGCGAAATCGAAGGTGAGGACGGAGCAAGATCTTATTGCGCTCGCGTCGGAGACCTTCACGACCACCTGTCTTCGGTTCGCCACGGCGTGCGGAATGAGTGATCGGCTGCGATTGGACCTTGTCCTGAACGATTTCGTGGCGAGCGCGATCGTGTCGAAGCGCATCAATATCCTGAGCGATGGGACGCCATGGCGTCCATTGATTGAGGTCAAGGACATGGCACGTGCGATAGATTGGGCTGTGCAGCGCGACCACCGGGATGGAGGGGCCTATCTGACGATCAATGTGGGGAGCGATGGGTGGAACTATCAGGTCAGGGATCTGGCGCAGGCCGTGGCCAGAGTTGTGCCGGATGTCGAAGTGTCGATCAATAAAGATGCGCAGCCGGACAAGCGGTCCTATCGGGTGAATTTCGACAAGTTCTCGAAGCTGGCCCAAGGTTTCTTACCAGAGGTAGATCTGCAGACGGCCGTGCAGAATCTTCGCGATGCCCTTGTAGCCATGAAATTTGATGATCCCGAATTCCGGACCGGTGAGTACATACGGCTTGTCACCCTGAAAAGGTTGCGGGAAAGCGGACAACTGACAAGTAGTCTGGAGTGGAAAGACCGGACGGATTCGTGAGAGGGGCGTTGGTGGCTATGGCGAAAAGGAATCCGAACGTCGGGAGTCAATCATGAGAAAGGACGGCATGCACATGGGACGGTCGCACTGTCGGTCATGTGGGTCAACTCTTGAGCAAACCTTCGTTGATCTTGGCATGTCTCCGTTGGCGAATTCCTATATTAAGCCGGAGCAACGCAATCGCATGGAGCCGTTCTATCCCCTCCACGTGTACGTCTGTAGGCAATGCCTTCTCGTGCAGTTGGAGGAGTTTACGACCCCACATGATATCTTTTCAGACTACGCCTACTTCTCGTCTTTTTCAGATTCCTGGCTGGCTCATGCGAAGGCATACGTTGACATGATCGCAGAACGCTTTTCGTTGGGCCGAGACTCCCGAGTGATCGAGATCGCCAGCAATGACGGATATCTGTTGCAGAACTTCGTGACTCGCGGTATTCCGGCTCTTGGAGTCGAGCCTGCGGCGAATGTGGCCGAGGCGGCGAAAAAGAAGGGAATCAATACCAAGGTGGTGTTCTTCGGTGAGAAGACTGCGCGTGACATCGTCGCTGAAGGATGGGCCGCGGATCTGATCATCGGGAATAATGTATTGGCTCATGTCCCTGATCTCAATGATTTCGTCAGAGGGCTCAAGCTTCTCTTGAAGCCTGCGGGATTGATCACGATGGAATTCCCCCATCTGCTTCAATTGATGGAGCAGAATCAATTCGATACGATCTATCACGAGCATTTCTCCTATTTTTCGTTCCTGGCGGTTGAGCAGGTCTTTGCACGACATGGGATGAAATTGTTTGATGTGGAGGAGTTGTCGACGCACGGCGGGTCCCTCCGCATCTATGCGGCGCATCAGGACGATGCCTCGAAGCCGATCGGATCGCGCGCAAAGGAGTTGAAGGCACGCGAAGAGACTTTAGGGTTCGGCCAGCACGACCATTACCTCTCGTTCGGTCCTCAGGTTGAAGCAACGAAACGAAAACTCCTGTCGTTTCTGATCTCTGCGAAGCAGGAGGGAAAACGGGTTGTCGGCTATGGGGCGCCGGCGAAGGGGAATACCCTGCTTAACTACTGTGGTGTGCGAACGGATTTTCTCGATTACACCGTCGATCGTAACCCTCACAAGCAAGGTTGCTTTCTCCCTGGTGTGCGCATTCCGATCTATGGCCCGGAGCGGATTCGAGACACTAAGCCGGACTATCTCCTGATTTTGCCGTGGAATATCCGGGAGGAGATCATGCAGCAAATGAATCATATTCGCGAGTGGGGCGGAAAGTTCGTCGTCCCGATACCCGAAGTCAAAGTATACTCATGAGATTCACTGAAACGGCTCTGAACGGAGCCTTTGTCATCGACCTGGAGCCGATAGGGGACGAGCGGGGATTGTTTGCGAGGACTTGGTGCCGGAAGGAGTTTGAGGCTCACGGGCTTGTCGCCACGTGGGTACAGTCAAGCATTTCGGTGAACAACCGCAAAGGGACTATGCGGGGGATGCATTACCAAGACGCTCCAAATGAGGAAGTAAAGTTGGTCTGTTGCACAGCGGGGGCCATCTATGACGTGATCGTCGACCTGAGACCTACGTCGCCAACGTATTGTCAGCATGTTGGAGTTACTCTGTCGGCGGACAATCACAGGGCAGTCTATATTCCAAAGCAGTTTGCCCATGGGTTTCTCACGCTCGAGGACAAGAGCGAAGTGTCCTACCACATGTCGGAGTTCTATAGTCCTGCCAGTGCTCGAGGATTTCGATGGGATGATCCCGCGTTCAAGATTGCCTGGCCCGAACCCATTCTGGTCATATCGGAGAAGGATCGAACATGGCCGGCATTTACCATGAACGTTCCATCATAGACATGGCTTGCACGAATCCACAGACCGCTTCAGAACGTGAAGGAGTGGGACGAGCGATGCATGAGTTGATGGCTGAGCTCTATCCGCTCTGTCGGAGTATTACCGGAGATGGGGTACGAGAAACTCTTCGATCACTCCAAAAGGTTCTCCCGCTGCAAATGCACGAGGTTCCTAGCGGAACCAAGGTATTCGATTGGACGGTGCCTCTGGAATGGAATGTTGCCGATGCCTATATAATGAACGGCGCAGGGAAACGGATCGTTGACTTCAAGGCTCACAACCTGCACCTGATGAGTTACAGCTTGCCCGTGAGAAAAAAGATGACCTTGGCCGAACTCAGGCCTCACCTGTTCACCCTTCCGGACCATCCTGAGTGGATTCCTTACCGGACGTCGTATTACAAGGAAAATTGGGGTTTCTGTTTGAGTGAGAAGCAATTGTTGGAAATGAGGGAGGAAGAGGAATTTGACGTGGTCATCGACTCCAGTCTTAGGGCTGGTTCACTAACCTATGGAGAAGTCTGTTTACCTGGAGAGAAGGCTGAGGAAATTCTCTTGTCCTGTCATGTGTGTCACCCTTCACTAGGTAACGACAATCTTTCCGGCATTGCAGTGGCAGTGAGTCTGGCTCAAACTATGGCTGCTCGCCCACGGCGCTATTCGTACCGGTTTCTCTTTATTCCCGGAACCATTGGGTCGATTACATGGCTGGCACAGAATGAACAGCACGTGGTTCGTATCAAGCATGGGCTGGTCTTAACTGGAGTGGGCGACGCGGGAAATGTGACTTATAAGAAGAGTCGTCGGGGCACTGCCGATATCGACCGCGCCGTGGCACATGTTCTGAAGCATTCCGGGAGCCCGTATGCCATTATTGACTTCTTTCCGTACGGGTATGATGAGCGACAGTATTGTTCTCCGGGCTTTGATCTGCCTGTCGGCTGTTTCATGCGGACTCCCCATGGCGAATATCCTGAATATCACTCGTCCGCAGACAATCTGGATTTTGTGAAGACCGAGTCTCTGGTTGACTCGTATAGCCGATGCCTAGAGGTCCTAGAGTTATTGGAAGGGAATCGGATCTATATGAATCAGAATCCAAAATGCGAGCCGCAATTGGGTCGACGGGGACTGTATCGTTCTGTGGCCGGTCAGCAAGAAAAGCAATCGAAGGAATTAGCGATTCTATGGGTGTTGAACGGGTCGGACGGCTGCCATACTCTGCTTGATATCGCAGAGCGCGCCGATCTTCCGTTCGGCGACATTCGATCTGCAGCTGAAGCCCTCGTGGAAGTTGGGTTATTGAAGGAGCTCAGAGACCGGGAAACGCTTGCTTGATGGAGAAGCTATCATGAACACAGTTTATTATGACCTTCCATTCTCGGATGAACGACGGCGTGAAGAGTTATATCAAGGTCAGCTTATTGTATATTCTCCCAGGAAAAGCTCTATTGCGTTTATCGATTTTGCCAGAGAGTTGATCAAAGAGGCCTTCAAGCCGTATGACCCGGAGACTGCTCAACTTCATCTTTCTGTCGAGGAGTATGCCGACATTCTCGGGAAGCTGAAGCCGAATTTCATTCACCATTCCGAGTCCAAGGCGCTCATACGCGACCTTTTTGTAGAGATGGGTTGCGATCTGGAAAAGACTTTTTTTGACGTTCCAAAAATGCGAAGTTCAACGAGTGATAATTATCTAACCACCGGAATTGCTTACGCATGGCATCCCCATCGTGACACCTGGTATTCTGCTCCTGCTTGTCAGATAAACTGGTGGATTCCGATCTACGATATTCAGTCAAACAATGCCATGGCTTTTCACCCACAGTATTGGAATGTGCCGGTGAAAAACAATTCCAAGGGCTACAACTACTACCTGTGGAATCAACAAAATCGCGGAGCACATGTCGCCAAGTTCTTGAAAGAGGATCCTCGGCCACTGCCGAAGCCGACCGAACCGCTTGTGCTCGACCCTCAGATCCGCCTCATCGTGCCGGCGGGAGGCATTATTCTGTTTTCGGCCGCTCAGATGCACTCCAGTGTGCCCAATACATCAGGGAAGACGCGGTTCAGCATCGATTTTCGCGTGGTGAATCTTGATGATGTGGCGGGAAGGATCGGCGCGCCTCGGGTCGATGAGGCCTGTACCGGAACGACGATGAGGGATTATCTTCGTGCCACCGATCTGGCACGCATTCCCGATGAGCTGGTCGCGCTCTATGATGACGAAACAGTCGGTGAGGGGAAGCTCGTGTATTCAATGGAGGAGAAACGCGACCGCTGACGCAGTTGCCCTCAAACGCTTTCAGTAGGGCAGAAGTTCATCTCCTATTTCACACATGCCGGACCTAGCACAAACCTGACGGAGGATCGCGTGGCACAACTTCAACGGCCTGCATTTGCATATATGAAAGGTAAGCTCGTCCCCTGGGATCAGGCGACGCTTCACATCGGATGTGAGGCCGTTACACGTGGGCGTAATGTATTCGAAGGACTTAAAGGGTACTGGCAACCAGACGGACAATTCAAAATCATCATGATGCGGCAGCACTATGAGCGTCTGAAGCGGTCCGCCCGTCTGCTCCATATTCCCTGTGAGTACAGCTTCGAGGAATATTGTGGAGCCATCGATCAATTGATCGGGGCCTTGGCCGCTCCGGATCGAGACATGTGGGTGCGTACCACCTTGTTTGAAACGGAGGGCCATTGGGGTGAAAATACGGTAGCCGACCTTGTCCTCACTGCCTATCATCAGGATAAGGTCGATCCGAGGCCCATTCGAATTGGGGTCAGTACGTGGCGTCGAAGCAGTGACATTGCATTGCCGGCTCGAATCAAGACCGGTAGCAACTATCAAGTGTCCTTGTTGGCGCGTCTCGAAGGGAAATCCAGGAACTATGAAGATATGGTGTTGCTGAATCAGTCGGGACGTGTGGCCGAAGCGACAGCCTCGTGCTTGCTGATGGTCAGAAATGACACCATCGTAACGCCACCCGCTACCGAAGGTGCGCTCGAGAGCATCACGCTCGATATTGTGGAATCGCTTGCTCAGTCTCTGGGCATACGATTCATCCGACGTGCGATAGACAGAACCGAACTACTGGTGGCTGATGAGCTTGGTGTTTGTGGCACCCTTCATGAGATCACGTTAGTCGCATCGATTGATGGATATGCGCTGCCTGAGAAGTCACCGATCCTTGGTACGATCCAGCAGCGCTATTTGGATGCAGTCCGGGGGATTACTCCGCATCCTGGACTGGATCTGACGGTGCTTCCTTCGGTCAAATCGGCGCGGTAGGAGCTGAGACAAGGTGGGGGGGCCTCCGGAATGCTCGGCGAGAGGTATGGAAGTGGGTGCAATGTTGATTCAAGTGAGAAAGTTGAGTAGTGTGATCTTTTGCTAATGTGGGTGCCCCGACCAGGGAAGGAGTCAACACGATGAAATGCACCCTATGCACAGTTGCTCTCGTATTTTCATTGGGATTGAACGTGGGCGATGGGGTCTGCGAAACGCGTATCCCAATGGCATCAGGTAAATCGACGAGTGAGCAGGGAGCGATTTCCGCATCGACCAATCAAGGGGAAAAAGTGGCGGCACAGATGAGTAAAGAGTTGAGCAAGGAGCTGGCCGGGGCCGTACCACTGGTCGAGAAGCTTTCAAACGCGGTCAGCAACGAGTACGTGATCGGGGCTGAGGACGTGTTGGACATTACGGTGTGGAGGAATCCCGACCTATCGAAACAGCTGCAAGTCCGTCCTGACGGAAGGATCTCCATGCCGATCATTCGAGACATCGTAGCCGTAGGAAAAACGCCGACTCAATTGGCCGATGAGATGACGGTAAAACTGAAAGAATATGTTCAAAACCCTGTCGTCGCCGTCAGTTTGAATCAGGTCAACAGCTCGAATATCTTCCTGCTCGGTGAAGTGGCGAATCCGGGGAAGTATCCGCTGAAAAGTAAAACGACGCTCTTGCAGGGGATTACCATCGCCGGTGGGTTCAAGGAGACCGCCGCAAGAAATCAGATCGTTATTTTTCGCTTTATTGAAACGGCCCCCGGCATGAAACGATTCACGGCCAGCTATGACGATATCGTGCTTCGCAGCGGAATCAGCGATAATTTTGAGCTCAAGCCCGGTGATACGCTTGTAGTTCCGAGTGAGTCGATGGTGGTCTTCCCAGGTCGATAGGGAATACCGGAAAGGAATACGGTGGACAACTACGCGCGCTTTGTAAGACTGCCTGGGCTATCGTGGGTGAAGACTCTCTCTGTTGGGCTCTTCCTATGCGCGCTTGTGGTCCAAGCCGGTTGCCTTGGACCAGTGACGTCGAGAGAGTATAAGGCGTCCGATATCCCTACCGAATTTCTTCTGGGCTCCGAGGATCAGATAGAGATCAATGTGTGGAAGAACCCTGATTTGTCAAGGGTTACCTTGATACGACCGGATGGCTACGTGTCCATGCCCATTATCGGAGATGTCCAGGCAGCGGGGCTCACGGCCGAGGCGCTTGCTGCTCAGATCACGGAGCGGCTGAAGGGGTACATCCAGAATCCTTCGGTTTCGGTAAACGTCAAAGAGCTCAACAGTTATTCCGTATTCGTCTTAGGAGAGGTCGCGAAGCCGGGCAAGTACCAGCTCAAGTCTTATGTGACGGTGCTTCAAGCGATTTCCATGGCTGGAGGCTTCACAAACTATGCGAGCAAGAATCGGTTGCAAGTTGTCCGAGTCATTGAAAGCCCTGGCCACAAGCGCCAAGAGATCCATATCCCACTGCGGTACGATGATCTTGTCAGTGGTCGTGGTGAACCGGGGAATATCGTATTAGTCTCAGGCGATACACTCGTTGTACCCTGATCATGGTGATGCAGGTGGTGCGATATTCGGTTTTCCTCGTTTTCCCTGCAATTGTTAGGTAGGCGGTGGCGCGGTCAGGTTTACCACCTCGTTTGCCGGCGCGTTTCCGACCATTCTCGAAAGGAAAATTGGTGATTTTGTTATTGTGGCGTCGTAGGTATGTCGAAATCAGATGGTCGCTCGGACTCACGTTCATTGCCGTGTTTGTCCATGGGGCATTCCAGGTGGCGTCTGGACATGCGGAGACAACGATCATTCCTTCAGCGAATGTGGCCGGGCGGTATGATTCCAATATATGGAATCGGCCGGCAAATTTCTTACCGCGGGGCACGCAGCTCGATGACTTTGTGACGACCGTCGGGGGAGCAGCGCAACTGTTGCACGAGACTCGGGATATCGAAGCGAAGTTGAAGGTTGCAGGAGATTTCAATGCCTATGTGGAAAACACGGGCCTGAATTTTTTCAATGCGCATCTCAATGGCTACGTCAGTTTGGATCGATGGGTCGATCAGTATGTCAGGGGAGCAAAGCTGCGTGTCACGGAAAACTTCAGATATACGCCAGAATCTCCGGCCTTTGCGACCGGAATCAGACAGATAGATGTTCAAGACTCCACCTTCCTTACTGGTCTCCAGGGATTTCGGGCGAACACGTTCACCAACACAACGGCGGTTGATGGCTCGTATCCCCTGTCGAGAGACCTTGCGCTGGAGGGCGGCTATACGTTTGCACTTAGAAGGGTGGGGAGGATTGTAGGGGGGGACGTACCCGGTATCAGCTTCTTCGACACGAATAGTCACACGTGGTTCGGTGGACCTCGCTATCGACTGACCAGAAACGACAGTATCGCGGCTGTGTATCGACAGAGTTTCATACTCCAGTCACGATCCGAAGGCGGTCGGTCATTTAGTACTAGCCTGGTGACGCTGGCAGGCGACTACACGAAGGAATTTCAGGAGTGGGGTTTTAGTGTCGAGGGGGGGGTCACGTTTGTCGAACCAGCCGGTCGGAGCTTTCCGACGGGCCGCGTCACAGTGACGACACAGCCGGAGCGAGACACGGTCCTCAGAGTGACTCTCTCGCGGGAAGCCAGACCCTCGTTCTTCCTGCAGGGTGGTGCGATTATCAGCAACCTTGCGCAGGTGGGAATCAGTCACCGGATATATGAACGGCTTACTCTCGATGGGAGAGCCGCTTATGGCTATAATCAGTTGTTTCCCAATACCAGCGATTCGACGTTTCAAAACTTCACGGGATCGACGCGTCTGAGCTACAACTTGACTAGGAATATCACTGGAGATGTCTCATACAGTTATACAAATATTGACAGATCTGGAGCTGCAGTGGAATACCGAGTTTCCCGCCATGTGGTCGGGTTTTTTCTGACGGCTGAATGGAAGTAGGAAACGAGACTAACATGGAATCGCACGCTCAGTCCGAAGCACAAACCGGTCAGTCAAGACGGAAGTTGATCATTGAAAGGCCGAACGGACTGCTCGACATCGATTGGTCTGAACTTTGGGAATATCGAGAGTTGCTCTATACGCTGGTCGAACGGGAAATCAAGATCCGTTACAAGCAGACAGCGATCGGAGCAAGCTGGGTATTGCTCCAGCCCTTGATCGCCATGCTGATTTTTACCGCAATATTCGGACGGATGGCAAAGATGCCGTCGGATGGTATCTGGTATCCCGCCTTTATATTGACCGCCCTCCTCCCATGGGGATACTTTTCCCAAGCCATTACGCGATCTGCGGCGAGTCTGGTCGGGAGTGCCAATTTGGTGACCAAGGTCTATTTCCCCCGCATCTTGCTGCCGCTCTCCATGATTGTCTCACCATTGATCGATTTCGCATTGTCTCTGCTGTTGTTGTTCGGCCTGCTTCTCTATGCAGGCATTCCGCTCACCTGGAAAGTGCTCACACTACCTTTATTCGTCCTTGTCGCGATGCTCACGGCCATGGGAGTCGGTTTGATTCTTTCCACGGCGAATGTGAAGTATCGTGATGTGGGCCATGCCATTCCGTTCTTGATTCAGATATGGATGTTTCTCTCTCCGATCGTCTATCCCGTGAGTCTCGTCCCTGAACAGTACAGGTTGCTCTATGGCCTCAACCCGATGGCCGGTGTCATTGAGGGCTTTCGCTGGGCGTTGCTGGGGAAAGCGGCTCCTGATCCGGTAGTCATGGGGGCGAGCATCGTGGTGTTTCTCGGGGTGTTAATCGGAGGCCTCGCGTACTTCAAAAAGATGGAGCGAGACTTTGCCGATGTCATTTAACCAGGATCGCGGAAGCGTAGTGCCGCCTCTTAGTTCGCGCCTCCAGCGGGGCCGCTCTTCAATCATTTTGGATTGGATCGTGACGGAACCCGCTAAGGATCAACCGATATGAGAGAAATTGCTGTGCAGGTTGACAACCTTTCGAAGATGTACAGGATCGGAGCGCGAAAGCAACGGTATGTGACGTTGCGTGAACGCATCGCTGCCAAAGTTACTTCGCTATTCGGCTGCCAGGAAGTTGCGGGTGCCACCAACACCATGTGGGCCTTAAAGGACGTCTCATTCGGTGTGAAACAAGGAGAGGTGGTGGGAATCATCGGCCGCAATGGTGCCGGAAAAAGCACACTCCTAAAGCTGCTTTCACGAATCACGGCGCCGACTCATGGAAGGATCGAGATCAATGGTCGAGTCTCCTCTCTTCTGGAAGTCGGCACAGGTTTTAGCGCAGAACTCACCGGACGTGAGAATGTGTACCTGAACGGAACAATTCTTGGTATGAAGCGGGCCGAGGTGACCAGAAAGTTCGATGAGATCGTGGCGTTTGCCGGAGTGGAGCAGTTCATCGATACTCCTGTCAAACGCTATTCCAGTGGGATGTATCTACGGCTGGCCTTTGCTGTCGCTGCGCATTTACAGCCGGAAATTCTGATCGTCGATGAAGTGTTGGCAGTCGGTGATGCGGACTTCCAAAAGAAATGTTTAGGGAAGATGGAAGGTGTGGCTGATCAAGGGAGGACCATCTTTTTCGTCAGCCACAACATGCACGCCATTACGAGGCTGTGCAAACGAGTGATTTATCTGGAGGACGGGCAGCTGCGTCTTGACGGGTCTCCGCACGATGTGGTCAAGACCTATCTCCACTCAGGGCTGGGCACCATGGCCATACGGGAATGGCTGGACCCGGTGAAGGCACCGAAGAGTGATGTCGCGCGGTTGTGGGCCGTGCGAGTTAAAGCCGAGGACGGACAGTGCACCGATAACATCGATATCCGAAAACCAGTCGGTATTGAGATCGAGTACGAGGTGCTTAAACCTGGTTGCAAATTCAGGGGAGCAATTGACGTCTGCAATGATGAAGGGGTCTTGCTGTTTATAGCACTTGAACAAGATCCCGAATGGCGTAACCGTGTTCGGCCGCCAGGGCGCTATCGAAGCACGGCCTGGATTCCCGGGAACTACCTTGCCGAAGGAACGATGATCGTCAATGTAGCCATCGATACGGTCGAGCCATATGAGTGGCAATTCAAAGTTCGTCAAGCGGTGGCGTTCCACGTTACAGATACAACTGATGGAGACTCGGCGCGCGGCGATTACGCTGGTGAGTTCCCTGGGTTGGTACGACCACTACTTAAATGGGATACACTGTTTGGTGCAGATAGTGGTAGGTAGGCAGCCCTGACTAGTTTTTCTGAGAATGTCGATCCCGTCCTTCGAGAGGATAGTTCAGCGTCTTGACCGGTAACGGTGAAAATGATGAAACGTGAGAAGCAACCACTCGTGAGCGTTCTGACGCCTGTCTATAACGGTGAGGATCATCTGGCTCAGTGCATTGAAAGCGTGCTGGCGCAAACCTATCAGAATTGGGAATATGTGATTGTGAACAACCGCAGCACCGATCGAACGCTGGAGATTGCCGAGCAATACGCCCAGAAAGACAAGAGGATCCGCATCCATAACAATTCAGAATTCGTCGGCTGTGACGAGAATGGAAATATTGCATTCCGGCAAATTACTCCTGAAAGCAAATACTGCAAGATGGTGCATGCGGATGACTGGCTCTTTCCCGAGTGCATCGAGCGGATGGTTGAACTCGCGGAGGCCCATCCGACAGTCGCGATTATCGGTTCCTACGGCCTGCGTAACGAACGAGTGTCTTGGGATGGGTTGCCTTATCCGAGCACGGTAATGTCCGGCCGCGAGATCTGCCGAAACAGTTTTCTGGGAGGCCCGTATGTGTTCGGGTCTCCAACCTCGACGTTGATTTGTGCCGATGAGGTCAGAAAGCGATCTGCGTTCTATAACGAAGCCAATCGGCATTGTGATATCGAGGTGTGTTTCGATATCCTTCGAAACCGGGACTTCGGGTTTGTGCATCAGGTGTTGACGTTTACGAGAGAGCATATTCAGGCAGAGAGCACGTTTTCCAGACGGTTCGGCACAGATTACTTGGGGACACTTGAACATCTGAAAAAGTATGGTCGAACATACCTCAATGATGAGGAATATAGAACGTGCTCTGAACGAAGCTGGAAAAAGTATTACAGATTCCTCGGCGCCAAGCTGTTGCACGGCTCAGACAAAGGATTCTGGGAGTTCCACCGGAAAGAGCTGGCCAGGATGGGCTATCGTCTGAAGTATGGAGGAGTCATTAAACCGGTGTTAGCCGAGATGCTCGATTTGCTATTCAATCCCCTCAAGACTTCGAAGAAGATCGCGAAGAAACTATCCAGATAATGGATGATCAAAAAGCGTATGACGTCAGACGAAGCGCTGAACTCTCAGATCGCGATGAATAGTCGGGATCGCATAGCCAAGATGGTTCGCGGAACATGGGTCCATGCGATCTTTGACGAGGCTCGTAACGTAAAGAAGCAACTTTTGCGCCGATCCGAGGGTGAGCGCATTTTGCTGGAACGGTTCGAACGCACGCAGGGAAGATGCCTCGATACCACGAACCCGCAGAGTTTTAGTGAAAAGCTGTACTGCAGAATGATCGCGTTGAATCAGACACCGAACCCGCACTTTACAAGAGTGTCGGATAAATTCGCAGCGCGGGCCTACGTAGCAGATAAAATCGGAGAACAGCACTTAGTCAAGCTCTTTTGGCATGGAGAGGACCCACTTCAGATTCCGTTCGACAACTTGCCTGCCGAGTACGTGATCAAGACCAATCACGGGAGCGCTCAGGTTATTGTGGTCAAGGGGAGCGCCGATCGAGCTGATATTGGAAATAAATTATCTGGCTGGCTCAAAAGGAATTTCTACTGGTCGGCTCGAGAAGGCCAATACTACGATATCAAGCCGAGGATCATGATCGAGGAGTATTTGAAGAACCAGGACGGGAGTGGGCCGTTGGACTATCGATTTTGGTGTTTCGGGGGAGTTCCGGAAGTGATCCAAGTTGATAATCATGCCCACGACATCAACCCGTTCTTTGATCGCCAATGGAATCAATTAGACCTCTACTATCGAGATCAGGCCGCGCGACCGTTTGTGGCCAAACCGGAGAACTTTGAGCACATGCTGGACCTGGCTTCTCGCCTCTCTGCGGGGTTTGATTTCGTACGCGTCGATTTATACAACATCGTTGGGAACGTTTACTTCGGTGAATTCACGTTGACGCCGACATCTGGTCAACTAAAGCTACGCCCGGAAAGCTGGGACATAAAGTTAGGCAAAAAATGGGAAATGCGAGCCGAGAGCTGACAGTTTGAGGCATTCGAAAGAACCTTCTTCAGTCTTGCAAGCATAGACGTCCCCTGGTGAATCAAAGACCTCTTTCAGGGTGGCAGCGCTTCAAATGATTCTCGTCTGTGAGATGATATTCGACCGTGGCGCGCACGTTCCGTTCAATGCGGGGTTCCTGGCCACGATCAGGTCTGCGTTTCCGAGAGAGGATCTGGCTTTTTATGGCGCTGCAGCCCATCTTGAACAATTGAAGAAGCAAGTGGGGCAGGCGCTCGCCGGCTCAATTCTTTGGAATGAAATCCTTCCCATTCCTCCAGGGCCGAGGTACGGTGAACGATTTTTCAGGGAGTTGAAGCTTATTCAATACCTATTGGCTAAACTGTCTCAATGTTCGACTTCACGTATGATCCTGACGTCCGCATCTCCATCAACCGTGCTGGCCATGAAAGTGGCCCGATTATTCCGTTCGAATAGTCCAATGGTACAGATGGTTCTCCATGGGCTGAGTGGAGTCAGCGGAAAGCGGCGCAGGCATCCACTGTACAAGTTTCAAGATATGAATACGGCGATGAATCTGTTGGGAAACAGCGGCATCCAATACCTGGTTCTCGAAGAGGCCATTCGTGACAGGGTTGTCGGGAGCCTTCCCTGGCTAGCAGGAAACATAGAGTCCCTCGAACATCCAATTTCTCCCAACGAAGGCACGAATGAAATACTCGACCTTGATGAACCGATCCGGTTTGGATTTCTGGGAACTGCGCTAAAAAGCAAAGGGTATCCGCTCTTCGTGAAAGCGGCCAATGCCATCACCGCAAAGTATGGTCGACGGGCCGAGTTCCATGTGATCGGTCGAGGCCCTGAAGAGAGCAAGTATGTGACTGGGACCGAGGCTCTGGCGACTCAACCGGCTGCGGCGCCACTGAGTCGAGAAGACTTTATACGAGGTGTCGCACCACTTCATTTCATTGTGCTACCGTATGAACCTGGGCGGTATAGCCTTGCGGCCAGTGGGGTCCTCCTTGATGCCATCGCCTGGTTAAAACCAGTGATCGCCAGGAAAATACCAATGCTTGAGGCCATCTTTGAGAGATATGGTGATATCGGCTATCTCTTTGGTGATGATTCGGAGTTGACCGCCGTTGTCGAACGAGTCGTGCAAGCGGCCGACAATTCACGTTATCGTCGTCAGGCACTCACACTGCGAGATGTGCGTAAGTCCAGAGATCCGGAAACGCTGGCAACGGTCTATCGAGAATTGTGCAGACTGAGCAAGGGAAAATAGCGACAACCGGTATGGGTTGTGCCCACACCTAACACCTGTTCAACTGCACCCGAGCAGTGAGACCTATGGATCCCAAGTCAGTCGTGATGATCGCCTACTTTTTCCCTCCCGAGGGAAACGCCGCTGTCTATCGACCGCTGCGCTTCCTCAAAGGGTTGGTGAAGGAGGGATGGCATGTGGCCGTGATCTCTTGCGAACCCTATCGATACGAACGATATGATCAGGCGCTCTTAGAACAGGTTCCGCTGAATGTTCAGGTTGTTCGAGTCAAGGGGCGGGATCCCTGGCGAGCAGTGCAAAGTAAGCGTGGAACGCAAACGAAGATAAAGCTTTCAAACTTGTCTACGGAGGAAGCGCGACGGGCCGTCGCCGTACATCATTCTCCGTGGCGCTCAAGATTACGTGAGTGGGTCAGGATTGCAGAAACCTGGGTGTACCGTCCTGATATGGCCATGCCGTGGATAAGGCCGGCGGTTCAGGCAAGCATAGAGGTATGTCAGAGTAATCGTCCGAGTGTGATATGGGCGACGATCGGGCCGTTGTCGGCCGGTCTGGTCGCGTATCGAACCTCAGTGGCGACCGGGATTCCGTACGTGTTGGATTTCCGGGATCCGTGGGGATTGGAATATTATCCACATGAAATCAGGCGTCCGGCCTGGGCCAAGGAAATTGATAATCGGAATATGTGTCGACTCTTCAAGAAGGCGCAGGCTGTGGTGTTCATGTTTGAGTCTGTTGCGCAAGCATATCTACGGGCATTCCCGGGAGCATTGGAGAGAACGAAGATCCATATCATCCCAAACGGGTTCGAAGGGGAAGTGGAGTCTTTTGTTCATGCACCAGGAAATCGTTGCACGGTTCTGTATGCAGGCACGTTGAGCACCTATAGGCATGACACGCTTCTTGAGGGCCTTGCTGAACTGAAACGCCAAGATCCTGCTCTGGCTGCTCGGTTGCGAATGCTCTTTGTCGGGGAAGGGTTACAGCAGCTGGCGGAGCGAGTGGCGGACCTAGACCTTCGCGATATGTTCGAAATTAGGCCTCCTGTACCAAGTGCTGAAGTTCGTCGCCTTCAACGAGAGGCGCATGCTCTCCTGGTGTTGGGTAGAATGCCGGGACGAGCGGCACACGACCTCGTCGCCGGGGCCAAACTGTTTGGCTACCTGCAAGCGGGGCGGCCGATTATCGGCATCGTGCCTCGTGACGAAACACGCCGCATCCTTGGCCAAGTCGGAAGCTCATTGACTGCCGATGCCGATAGCCCATCAGAAGTGGTCACGGTGATGAAGAAAATTCTGGAAGCTTGGTCGAGCACAACACTGGAGCAGTTCATTCCGAATCGTGCCTCCTGTGAAGCCTACTCGTCCAATCGGCAGATTTCAGACCTTATTACTGCTGTAAATGGAGCGTCTGCCGAGAAGGTACCGACGGCAGAGGTGCCTGCTATGCCGATAAATTTGAGGTCGGAGGTTACCCGATGAAAATCGTATATCTGAACAATCCCGTGTATGGCTACGCGACCGGAGATCCCTCCGTGTGCGGCGGGGCAGAGCGTTACGGATGGCATCTGATGCGTGCCCTGGCAAATTCAGGCTGGTCAGTCACGGTAGGAGTGTCATCTGCACTGAGAGATGGGGAGGTGCGAGTAATTGATGGCGTGAGGTTCCTCGGCATTAGCTGCGACATACAAACCCTGGTGACTTGGTACAGATTTCTGAAAATTGAACGGCCGGACTGGTGCTTCTGGCAGTGTGCCGATCCACTGTGGGGACCATGTGCAGAAATTGCGCGATGGCTGGGAGTTCGAACGGCTTTTTCCACGATGCACGATCGGGACGTGCAGCCACGCATAGCGCTGAAGCGAAGAAAGAACTGGTGGCCTCTCTATGTGTGGGGGCTTCAGCGTTCCGATATCATTTTCATTCAACATTCCGGCCAACGAGAGCATTTGCCTCTGCACTGGCAGCCGAAAGCGTATCTTCTTCCCGGCATTGTATCTCTCCCCGACACTGTTATACCTCACGCAGAGCGAAAAGGAACCGTTGCTTGGGTAGCCGTCATCAGGCCGATTAAGCGTCCGGATCTCCTGCTTGAAATCGCTCGCCGAGTGCCGACGATTCGTTTCGCCGTATGTGGTGCGCCCACGTTGTATTTGTGGGATGCCAAAGAAATTGAGAACATCCTTACACAGTTACGATATCTCCCAAACGTGGAGTACCGTGGCCATGTAGCTCCAGAGCAGAGTCTCAAGGTCGTTGGGGATGCCAGCCTGCTTCTTTCAACATCGGATGGAGAGGGATTTCCCAGTGTCTTCTTGGAGGCCTGGGCTGCCGGCACCCCAGTGGTGAGCTTAAAGATCGATCCCGATCACAAGATTCGGAATTGTGAGCTGGGAAAGGTGACTGACACGGTTGACGAAACGGTCGATGCCATACGTTCCTTAATGACGTTACCTGGGCGTCGTCAAGATATGGGGATGAGGGGCCGGCGTCATGTCGAAGAACACTATAGCCCAGTTGCCGCAGTTCAGGCATTTGAAACCGCTGTTGCATCTGTATCGGATTCCAGGACGGCCGGATTGATACAAGAGGAGGGGACATGATGGAACCTAAGAAAAGTTCAACCTGAAACGATGCCTCCAGTACGTGTACGTTCAAGTCAGTAGCGGATTCGTCTCTAGGAGTTCGCGCCTGCGACGGAGGTCATGATAGAGACAATGACCTGCGGTGGCTATAAGAATAGTAGAGTGCCCCGGTGATTCGAATTCCACAAGCTACTTCCTGATGGAGCAGTGTGATGGCGGCGATGAATAATTTGCAGCGTGTCGAAGTAGGTACTGTTAAGCGTAGAGCCTACGAGACACGATCCTATCCCTCGGCCTGGTTGGAGTATGTATGGTATCTGAGCCTCTTCTACACGATGCTTGGTTCAGCCTGGGGGATCGTCATTTCCTCAGTGGGAGGCGTGTTATGGGTGCTTGTGGCAACAAGTTGCTTCCTGAGCGTGGGTAGCCAAGCCCTACGAGTGTATAAGCCCGTTGCGTTGGCTCTCAGCACTGGGATTCTCATGATTGTAATACAGATGGTTTTCCATCAGGGAAATCAGCGCGCGTTGACTGAAGGTATCTTCATTGTCGGATGGCTGATCCTGCTGATCACTGTCCAGCCGCTGTCCCTACGCCCGGGGTTTCTGCAGCGTTTTGCATTAGTCGCTTTGGCAATTGGAGTAGCGTGTGTGCCGTACATATCATTGGCAGACGCCGGCGGGATTTCGCGGGCTAAGGCTTCTGGAACGGGGATCTCGAACGGGAATGCGCTGGGGATGTGGTTTGGTTTCTGCACCGTGTATTGTGTATTTTGGGGTCTCCAATGTCAGAAGCCGATCCTAAGAATTGCCGCATGGACTATGGCAGTAGGCTGCTTCTACATTGTCGCACTCACGGTCAGTCGGGCGCCGCTGTTGGCGATCATTTTAGCATGTGTCGTCGGATTTCGTTCGTCACTGAAGCGAAGCTTTGTCCCTCTCTTGTCGTTCATCCTCCTGATTAGTCTGGTCTATGTATCAGGCATATTTGATACAGAGATTGGCTACTACACTGCCCGAGGGGCGGAAAAGACAGGGCGAGAAATGCTATTTTCTCGGGCCCTAGAACGGATACTCGATTCACCATGGTTGGGTGTCGGCTTGGGCGAGATCAGAATTTACTCAGAAAGCGGGAAGAAGTTTATCAATCCACACAACGGGCTACTCCATATTGCGCTTGGTGCGGGAATCGTTCCCTTGATCTGCTTTCTTGGTTATTTGTCGCGTGTGGTAGTTGGAGCTCTTCACATTATGCAGAGAGTCCGTGTGGGAGAAGCTGCACTCCTGCCCCCGTTGGTCGCGTACGCGTTGTTCGAGATACCGATGCTTGATAACGTATTCATGTCACCATGGACAGTCGTCGTATTTGGTTTGGTTGCCGGTGCCTACCAGTCAGATGATCTTCGAAGGTTGAGGACCGTCTCGGAGTAGTGTATACAGGACACAGGTCAGTCCTCTTTAGGTAACAGAGGTTGATGAGCGTGGCGATGTGGGGAGCTGTATTAAGCTGGGCTTTACCTCTAATGGCAGCAAGTCGGCTCAGGCAGCCGGAATGCCACCTATTTTATCTGATAGTCAGTTAAGCCTTGGGGATGATGTATCGGGCAGAAAGTTCTGTTCGTACGACTGTTAAGGTAGTGTATTTAAACTGGCCTGATGGAGTAGCCGTCATCAATCAAGCAATTCCATTTCATCAAGAATGCCTCAACATGCATTGGGAATGAGTATCGCATGGAAAAACCGGTGTGGACAGACTCAGTACAGGAGATTGCAAGACATCCTCTTGAGCACCTCGATTATTTCATGGAATGGGGCACAGAGGCCTGGCAGCACCTCATGTCTCACGCTCTCGAGAATTTTCTAGGGACGAACTTAAAGGGTCAGCACGTGCTTGAAATTGGCTCGCGTTATGGAAGAATGGCATGCCTGTTTGCTCTTCTAGGCGGCAAAGTCATAGGATTAGATCTAAATAAGGCGTCTCTGTCTGTAGCGCAAAGGGAGGCAAAAAAATGGAATGTTACCGAGAGGACTGCATTTGTTCAGGGTGGGAAGGATTTGTCTATTCTTAAGGACAACTCGTTCGATGTGGTGTTCTCAAAAAGCGTGTTGGTCCTAGTTCCAGGCTTGGGTCATTTTCTTGAAGAGGTCAATGCGAAGCTAAAACCTGGCGGGAAGATTGTGTTTTTGGAGAATGCGAAGGGACCATGGTTTGTGCATCTCCTACGCACATTCCGACACAGGGAATGGGACTATACGAAAGCGCGTTATTTCACATCGGAAGAGATACGAGTGGTTTCCGCCATCTTCGACGGAGTAACTGTCAGAAAGCATTCATTTCCTCCAGTCGTTCTCATGTTAGGACATAAGAGAAGCTAGTGTGGCGTCCCATTCATGACTTGCATAATGTTTGCTTCTCGGTTGGGGCATACTTCTCATCAAGGAGGCGCCCCGATGCCAACTGGACGACAGAAACGAGTGGAGATTGCCTTGACCCCTGAGGCGCGCGTGCAATTGGAGGAGCTGGCCCACTCTGGTTCGCTCCCACACGGTGTGGTTCGGCGTGCGCAGACTATCTTGGCCGCAGGCGACTCGAACACCGCCATTGCGCAGCAGTTGCGCCTCAACCTGCAGACCATCGGCTTGTGGTGGGACCGCTACATGACTCAGGGTGTCGCCTGACCGTATGGAGAAGCACGGCCGGGCCGACCACGCGGGCATGACGATGAGCGCATGGCGAGCCTGCTGGCGAAGACCCTGTGCACCCGCCCACGGCGGGCAGCGCGCTGGAGTGTGCGGCTCGTCGCTCAAGAGGTGGGCATTCCCAAAAGCGAGGTGCAGCGCTACCTGGACCTGTGCGGCGTCCAGCCGCACCGGCAGCGGTCCTTTCAATTGTCTACTTCTTCGTGGAGAAGGTGTGAGATGTCGTGGGGCTATAATTGAATCCGCCAGAGAACGCTTTGGTGCTGTGCATGGATGAGAAGAGCCAGATTCAGGCGCTGGAGCGCACCCAGCCGGTGTTGCCGATGGGCTTGGGGTATGTCGAAGGAGTCACGCATGATTATCGTCGGCATGGGACCACCACTCTCTTTGCGGCCCTCAATGTCGCGAACTGCGAGGTTCTGATGCGGTGCCAGGCACGGCATCCCCATCAGAGAATTTCTAGCCTTCCTTCGTCAGGTCTATCGGAGCGTGCCGGCGGCCTTGGAGTGCATCTGATTTTGGACAACTATGCCACCCATAAGCATCCGAAGGTCCGGGCCTGGCTGGGGACGCATCCGCGCTATCAGCTGTATTACACGCCGACCTATGCCTCGTGGTTAAACCAAGTCGAGCGCCGGTTCGGTCTCATTGCTCAGGAAGCCATCCGTCGCGGTTCTTTCCGAACGGCGCGCGAGCTGATTCGTCGCATTGACACCTTTGTAGAGCACTATAGCGCCTATCGGCGTCCCTTTGTCTGGACAGCCACCATGGAGCGCATCTTCTGCAAACTCAAACGGCTTTGCCATGTTATTTCCGGGACACCACACTGTGGGACTAAACACCTAGACAACTATCAATCGTTTCTGCTCTATGGCAAACATGACGCCGTCAATCACAGCAAGAGTCTGGTCGATGCTCGGACTAACAACCACATCAACGGGATCGAAGGCTTCTGGTCGTTCGCACACATATTTGTACAATTACCGAGGTGTGTCCCAATAGCACTTCCCAATGGACCGGAAGGGAATTTAGTATCGGGTCAACCACTGCAAGGAAAACATCTTCAAGCTCTTCCTGCGGTGCTTCTTCGGTTACGGTTCGCCCTAGTTACCTTGATCTTTGAACTACGGTTTCTGGCTCGACCATCGTGGACTTGTGGCAAGTTTCCGTTCATTCTGGGGTTGTGTATAAGTGTGTATAGATGAAATGCCGCCTCTTTTACCTGGTAGGTCAATTAGGCCTAGGTGGATTAGAACGACAGCTTTTCTACCTCATAAGATCAATCGACCGAAGGCGGTATAAGCCTGTCGTAGCTATATGGTCCAATTCTCTTGATGATCACTATGCTCAAGAGCTTCATGCGCTGGATGTTCCGGTCGTACGTCTGGGAGACAATCCGACACGGTCAACCAAGGTAAGAGCGCTGTGTAGCCTGGTATCGGCGATCCGACCGGAGGTGATTCATTCATACACGTTTTATACTAACATCGCTGCCTGGTTGGCAGCTAAAGGAATGGGAGCCATACCAATCGGATCGGTACGAAACGACTTCGTCCTAGATCGCCAGGCTGCAGGGAAGGTGCTTGGGCGACTCTGTGGACGATGGCCGCCTGGCCAAGTTTACAACAGCTTCAATGCGGAGCAGGAGGCCAAGCACTCCACCACGATCTTTAAGCCTCGCCGTATCTATGTTGTCACAAACGGAATCGATCTCGATCGCTTTTCTACTCGTCCGCATTCCGAACGGGGATATATTCTGGCCGTTGGAAGTATGAACAAGCGAAAACGTTGGGACCGCCTTCTTCGAGCCGTTGCCTATCTTGCCCGGAAGGGCGTAGAGCTTGATGTACACCATGCTGGCTCAGGACCATTGCGAGAAGAACTGAAGACGATCGCAAGGGATCTTGATGTAGAACGCCAGTTCCGGTTTTTGGGGGCTCGAAACGATATTCCAGACCTACTTGCGAACGCAGCATTCCTGGTGCATACCGCGGAAAATGAGGGCTGTCCAAATGTCATCATGGAGGCGATGGCCTGCGGCCGTGCTGTTGTCGCCACTAATGCAGGTGACGTCCGCTATTTGATTGATGACGGCAAGACGGGGTTCGTTGTGCCTAAAGAGGATGAATCCGCACTTGCCGACCGCATCGCAACCCTCCTTAAAAACGGAGAGTTGTGTCGCAAGATGGGTGATGCCGGTCGGGCCAAAGCCGAGCAATTATTCGGGATTGATCGCTTGAGGTCGGAGACCTTTTCGGCCTACCGCGCTGAAGGCTGGGAAGACTGGTAGGATGTGCCGAATCGGTGGCTGGATTGGCCATCAGCATGGCGGTGACGATGTTGCCGGACGTATAGAGGAACGCTGCACCTCAGAAGCCCGGACAGCTACGGAGTCTGGTGACTCCTTCGGCCACTCGGACAAGAAGAGGATTTATGGACTTGTTGTTTTGAGAGCTGAGTATATGCCGACTGTGGAAAATCGTAACCGGCCACCAGTGCTGTTAGTCGGCAATTTTCTGTCTGCTACCAGAGGAACTCGGGGTGTGTGCGAAGATCTTGCCTTGAGGCTCAAAGCTGCCGGTTGGTCAGTCATCACGACATCCTCGCGCCCTGGTCGCTTCGTACGGCTGGCTGACTTTCTGGTGACCGTGTGGCGGCAGCGAAACCGATATCAGATAGCGCAGGTCGATGTGTATAGCGGGCCGTCGTTCCTATGGGCTGAGTTGGTGTGCTGGGTCTTAAGAGTCGTGAGGAAGCCATACGTGTTGACCCTTCATGGAGGAAATCTTCCGGTCTACGCGCAAGGCCGTTATAAACGAGTTCAGCACCTTTTGCAAAGCGCATGTGCTGTCACCACCCCTTCTGCATATCTCTTTCAACAAATGCGTTCCCATCGGCAGGACCTAGTGCTCTTGCCAAATTCACTAGAGTTAGGCAAGTATCCATTTAAGCGTCGAGATCACCCTGCGTTAAACTTGGTATGGTTGCGAGCCTTTCACAATATCTATAATCCTTCTCTCGCTGTAAAAGTTGTCGCTTTACTTGCCGATGATTTTCCCGCTGTGAAGCTAGTTATGATCGGCCCCGATAAGGGAGATGGAAGTCTTGAGTCAGCAAGGGATTTGGCTCTAGAGCTGGGCGTGGCGGATAGGGTAATATTTTCCGGTTCTGTCCCCAAGGAGACCACGGCCCATTGGCTCAATGGAGGCGATATTTTTCTGAATACGACTCGAATTGACAATACACCTGTCAGCGTAGTCGAAGCCATGGCTTGTGGGTTATGCATTGTGAGTACAAATGTCGGAGGTATCCCTTATTTACTCAAAGACGAGCACGACGCGCTTCTTGTTCCGGCCGATGATGCAGTAGCAATGGCGAAAGCAGTGCAACGTTTCTTAACTGAGGATGGGTTAGCAGGGCGACTGTCCATGAATGCGCGTCGAAAAGTCGAACAATGTGACTGGTCGACTATTCTTCCCAAATGGGAACAGCTGTTTATTGATATTATCCAAAGAACCACCGTATGAGAGACGCCTTTCTGAAAGCCTACCATAGCCTACCCGGGCCGCTCCGCTCGGTAGCAGCCAGCATGCGAGGGTTATACCTTCGGTCCTGGCGGTACGGTCCCGAGACCGATCGTCTCGTGGAAGAAGCACTCGATCGTGAGACCTGGACTCCAGATCGGTGGAAAACTTGGCAGGAGGAGCGTCGTGCCTATGTGCTTCATCGTGCAGCCACCGAGGTGCCGTATTATCGACAGCAATGGGCTGCACGCCGACGCGGGGGTGATAAAGCGTCGTGGGAGTACCTGGAAAACTGGCCCATTCTAGAGAAGGAGTCCGTCAGGGAGACCCCTCGTGCATTTGTGGCTGATGACTGTGACGTGCGGAAGATGTTCCACGAGCATACAAGCGGAACCACCGGCAAACCTCTGAGTTTGTGGTGGAGTAGGAAGACCGTGCGCGAATGGTATGCGTTGAACGAGGCCAGGACCCTCTACTGGACCGGGGTGTCTCGCCGCGACCGATGGGCGATGGTCGCCGGTCAACTAGTTACTCCCGTGAGTCAGCGGCAGCCGCCTTTTTGGGTTTGGAATCAGGGGTTGAATCAGCTGTACATGTCTTCCTACCACCTCGCCCCGGATCTCATGGGATCTTATCTAGATGCGATCTCTCATTATCGCGTTACTTATCTTTATGGGTATCCCTCCTCCCTTTACGCATTGGCACAGGCGGTCCTGGAATCAGACACAAAGGATCTGCGCATGGCCGTCGTTCTCACAAGCGCCGAGCCTCTCTACGACTATCAGCGGACAGTCATTGGTGAAGCGTTCAACTGTCCTGTTCGCGAAACCTATGGAATGGCAGAAATTGTTACTATGGCGAGCGAGTGTATTGCCGGCCGATTGCATGTGTGGCCTGAGGTTGGGTGGGTGGAAGTTATCCAAGACGGGCAGTCCATACCCCATGGTGCCTCTGGCGAACTTGTGTGCACGGGCCTGTTGAACGCCGATATGCCTCTGATCCGGTATCGTACTGGTGATCGTGGAGGCCTAATTGATAGTTCTGAGTCGTGCCAATGCGGACGTACTTTACCGGTTCTTGGATCGGTAGAGGGAAGGATAGGCGACGTTCTCTACACAAAGGATGGCAGGCGCGTCAGTAGATTTGGCGCAGTATTTAGCGGCGACCTCGCCATACGCGAAGCCCAAATCATCCAGGAAACACTCGACTGCGTGCGGGTGAATTTTGTTCCGACTTCAGCCTTTACCTCGTGTGATGAACAGGTGATCATGCAAAGAGTCAAAGAAAGGATGGGGGATATAGAAGTCGTCATGCAGCCGATGACCGAAATTCCTCGAGGAACCAATGGGAAATTTCGGATTGTGATCTGTAGAATTCCTCAAGAAGATAGACGCGCAGAATAGTTACGCCATTACTTGACGCTCAGGTTCTTTGGTGAGCTGGGTGACTTAAATTCTGAAATCTCTACTTCAATACATATGTACCGACTCTGGGCGGAACCAATGATTAAGACAGAAAGAGCACCTGACTTAGAGCCAATAAAGATACTCTGGACAGGGGGATGGGATTCGACATTTCAACTCCTGCAATTATTATTTGTACAAAAACGGAACGTGGCTCCCATATACCTGATTGATGAACCCAGGCCATCTACGGGCATGGAGCTACTCACCATGGAAAAAATACGAGCGACCATCCGCAGGATTGATAATGAAGTAGGAATGTTGATCCAGCCAACTCAGTTTCACTTTGTCTCTGATATAGCCAAACAGCCGAACATAACGAAAGCCTATGATGCGATTTGCAGAAGATCCTTTATCGGAAGCCAGTACGACTGGCTAGCACGCTTTTGTGAGCAACAAGGCATCTCTGATCTTCAGCTATGCATTCATGAGGATGATAAGGCGCACGCCGTGGTTGTGGACAAGGTAATAGGGGATACCGATTCTTATAACTCTTGCAGAATGAATAGTACGCATTGCGGCACAGATGAGTATACGGTATTCAAGTATTTCTCGTTCCCTGTGTTGAATCTGACCAAGATGGAGATGCAGAAGGTTTCGCGAAATCGTGGATGGAATGAAATCATGATGAAGACTTGGTTTTGCTACAGACCAAAACGTGGAAAGCCCTGCGGCATCTGCAACCCATGCTTGTATACTCTCCAGGAAGGGCTGGGGTGGCGGATCCCCCTGAGCAGGCACTTCCTTGCTCGGGTTAACCAGTGGCTATGGTACCCGATATGGCATCCCTCAAAGCAGATAGCAAAAAGAGCTCTCGCCTACGTTCGGCAATGAGCGGATTACTGGCCTGACAATAGACTGCTCTATCCAGGCATTGTCCCATTTTTTGCTTGGGCCAAAAGTTCTCCATTGGATGTGTCTCGTTGACAGGGGAGCTTACAGACTCCATGGATGGAATTCCTCGTGGCCCAAATGAGAAGTTTTGGACTTTTATTTGTAGAATCCCTCAAGCAGATCGACCTGCGGAACAGGTAGACCATTACTTGATGCTCAGGTTTTTTGGTGCGTTTAAGGGATTAGAATCTGAAACGCCTCCTTCGTACGCACCGATATCAAAACTCCTACCTCCTGGCCTGGGAACGTTCTTAATGTCCACGCGGATTGTGTCTATGTCTATTCCCGCATCAATCGCGAGGCTGTGCGTCTGAAGCCGGAAGTCAAAGGCATCAGCCTTTATAAACTTGGGATCGGTGGTGAGGTTGTGGGAGATGATAGAGTCGATCCCGGTATCAATAATTTGTTGGGAGGTATTCGCGAATACTATATTGTTTTGCACAACCGTATCGATCGCTGGTCCATTATCTCCAGCATTGACAAGAATCCCATAGCCTTTGTTCCCATAGACCGTGTTGTTCCAAACCCTTGTGCCGGTTGCACCGTTACTGACTTGAATGCCACCGCAGGTCCCGCCTCCCGGCTTGTTCACACAATTTGAATGGACAACGTTGTTGTAGATTTGAACGTCATCGATTACACCTGGACCGTGTATGGTGTAGTCAATATCTGCGAATATCTGAATGCCCGGTACGCTCGAATTCTCCATGATGTTGTTGTGATGGATGACGTTGTTTCGTATTATGGCTTTATGTACGGGGCCTGGAAATACCGTTATTCCGCCCCCGGGTTGATTGTAGATTTCAATCCCATCAATCACGACGTTATCTCCCATCGAGAAATAGATACCGTAACGACGACTGCTGCGTGGCGGAGGGTCTACTACACTGTCGTGGATCTTGCAATTAAGGACTTGAATATCATTTCCAATAATAAATAATCCGGTTGTCTTGAAGTTCTTGATTTCAAGATTGCGAAGAATGAAGTGGTGGTTGCCGTCTCTTAGCGCCCAACCAGTCGCATCAGCACCGTTGACCCCGTCTAAGATGAGATTCTCAAAAATGAAGTACCCGCGGTTCCCACGGGCCTTGATTGGTCCGTAGCCTCCCGTTTTCCCACTGGCATATTGACTGATGACTATTTCCCCTGGATAGCCAGCTATCCTGATCCAACCAGTAGATGTCCCCGATATGTTGGGGCCTTGAAAATCCATTTGCTCCGTGTACGTCCCACCCCGAATATAGAGGGTATCTCCTGGCTGCAACAGACTGACCCCTTTCTTGAAGCTCTTGAAGGGCTGATTCAACGTGCCGGGGTTGGAATCACTGCCATTCGTTGCCACATAGTAGCTGGCGCCTTGGGCCGGGCTCGGTCCGAGAAGAAGGGGCACAAGACTGGTTGCCAAAATCGAGAACAGCGCAACGCATGAGAACTTCCAGGAATAGTTCGTCATGACAGTCCCTTTGTAAGAAGATTATGGCGAGTAACGTGGTGCTGAATCAACCCATCCGTGAGGTGTCACAGCATATTGCATGCCGCGAAGCAGGCTCTAATATCATTGATTTTAAGCCATATGTGCTTGTCTATTGGCACAAAGTTCTTGGAAAAGGTTCAAAATGGTACAGGCAATGACCTGATTCGATAGGAGCTTATGGGGGGTTAGTACTGTTGTCGCGATGAAGAGCTGAACCGACTCCGTCGAACATTGAGCTGAGTGAGAGAGGTATGGTAGAGCCCCGGATGCATCGCATCCGGGGCTCTTTGGACAAGCAACGTTACGAGGGACAGATCTGAACCTCGATGTGGATTTCGATGGGGTAGCCCAGAAGGGAGAGCAGGCCTACATGAGGCTCACGACTGTTTTGGTAAAAAGAGTATAGACCAATTACATGCACAACTCTGTGTAACCAAGGGTTGTGCAATCAGTCGATTCTCAATAGTTTTCGTAGCCCCCAATATCATGCTTCGCGCCCTTCGGCCTTGCGACATTTCTGTAATCATTCGGCACGCTACTCAAAGTCACTCCTGTATTTGCCGCAGGGCTGCTTGACTGAAGTTGGAAGTTGTTGGATGAGGCACTGACAAACTTCGGATCCGTCGTGAGGTTGTTTGTGTAGGTTGTGCCAGAGCCTACGTTTATATAGTTTCCCGTACCATTTGCGTAGCTGATGTTATTTTGAACCACCGTGTTCTTGGTAGTGGTGTCGTGCCCGATTTGCACCCCATATCGTTTATTCTTGTACGATGTGTTGTTCCAGACCTTTGTCCCGCTGGTATAAGGGCCAATCATAATTCCGCTCGCGTTGCCAGAGGTTGAAGCGGTCGCATTCCTGTACACAAGGTTATTGTAAATTTGAGTATTGGAAATGATGCTTGAGGAGCTCCCCCAGAGCAGGATTCCACCAACATTTGAATTGGCCATCGAATTGTTGTCGTAAATGGCATTGCCACGCACTACCAGGTTGGAGATGGGGCCGGGGTATAGTGTCAGGCCACCACCCGGATTGCTGTATATCTTGTTGCCTTGGATCACGCCGTTGGCACCATTGAAATAGATCCCATAAACCCGAGAAGTACTATATTGAATTTGGTGGTGAATGGAGCAATTAATCACTTGCACGTTGTTCGCTTTGATGAAGAGTCCATTGCCTTTGAAGTTCTTGATTTCAAGATTGCGAAGAATGAAGTGGTGGTTGCCGTCACGAATTTGCCAGTGCGTATTATTCGTGCTGACGCTACCGTCGAGTACGAGATTTTCAAAGATGAAATACCCTCGATTACCCCGAGCCTTTATAGGGCCATAACCCGATGTTATGGAATCAGCGTACCGAATCGTGACTTTTTCCCCTGGGTACCCTGCGATCTTGATGTAAGCGCTTGATGTGCCAGATTTGTTGTCTCTCATGAGGTCTAGCTGCTGGGTCCACGTGCCTGCGCGGATATAGAGAGTATCGCCAGGTTTTAACGGCTTGACGGCTTTCGCGAACGTCTTGAAGGGACTACTCGAAGTGCCGGAATTGGAATCGCTTCCCGAGAGAGATACGTAGTACGTTGCGGCTTGCACGTTCACGGCTCCTAGAAAAACGAGAAGAAGGTAGGCACAGATCGAGAACAGGACGTGACGCTGGAAATTATTCGAATGTTTCATCATCATCTCCTTGATGGCAGGGTAAAATTGTGCATTTTTTATCTGCTGTGCTAGAAACGCTTCCCTGACCTGAGTGGGGTCGTTCCACGAAACGGTAGCGTACGCACACTTCGTGCCATTGAAATAGTGATGCAAGCAATGGATTATATTAGTATCTCACCCTGTGACATTCTTGACATTCTGTATAAGAGGTATGTAGCCGCATACACTGGTGGATAGACACGTCTCTTGGGCATGTAAGGGGGCATATATACGCATACGCTCATTCGGCATTAAAGCATGGAACTTTGCCCGCAGGAGCAAAAGCATCAATGGCTCTTCACGCAGTGGATCCTATTGCTCAGGAAGGTTACGCGGATCATGGTTTAGCAATGACGGTTTGTGCACGTCCACAGGTCTGCATACTTGAACTGATTCATCGGCAACAACACTAGAAAATTCGAGTGGGCCTAGGCCAAAGCGGGCTCCGTTGTTTGTGCTGCATGAGTAACTGGGCAATTAATGCTCCAAACCAGTGGCTTGACCGCATGAGTCGTTGGTGTCCACAAGCGTCTTGCTTGGTAGGCGACGGCTTCTGGGACGTGAAGAACGGGCCCAATTTGTCATTGGGTCTCTATAAATGGTCGCCGTAGGCATGCGTTTGGCCTGGATATCCAGGACCAAGCGCTCGAGCTCAACGCGAAATAAGAATTGCAGTAGGTAGCTCAAGCTGTTACATACGTTGCTCACAAGTAAGTCACTTTGGTAGTGGGATGAAGACGGATGGGCGCATTCATGGCGATGATATTCCGCAAGGGCCCAATCTGAGAACCTAATTTTGGATAAGAGTGATCCAGCATGAGAGCTCCGATCATTTGCCACATTTGTGACTACGGCTCAGAATATGGTGGGGCATTTATCGAATCACTCTTGTTTTTGAGCCGATATTGTCGTGACAAATTACAGATCGCCACGTTCTGTGTATTTCCAGATAGGGCGAGGAACAGGAGCTGGTTGTCGAAGCTGGATGAAGAGGGGGTAGGGTATGGCTTCATTCCCCACAAAAGGAATGTCGTGGGGCAAGTTCGTAGTCTGCTGTCAGATCGTGAACCTCTTGTCCTGCATAGTCATTTTTACTTTTTTGATCTGACGACCGTTCTTCTCAAGTTCGTGGCATTCAAGAATGCCGGAATTGTTTGGCATTACCATTCCCGATCCGGACGTAGTGTCAAGCAGCGTATCAAGGATGCCTTGAAGATTAGGTTGCTGTTCAACCTCTTGGGGGATCACTGTATCGCAGTTGGAGACGGCGTATTTAGGGACATTACGGACGCGGGGCTGGCGCCAGGGAAATCCATCTTAATCTATAATGGCGTTAACACCGACCGTTTTCTAAACAAGCATGAAATCTACCTTGAAGTGCGGAAAGATCTCGGAATCTCAAGGGAAGACTTGGTTTTCATGCTTCTGGGGTGGAGTCCGCTAGTAAAGGGCGTCGATGTTTTCTGCAGGGCGGCAGAGGAGATAGGTAGAAAGTATAAGCATTGCAAATTCCTTGTCGTGGGCAGAGATAGAACGAGGGAATTTGTATCACATTTGTCTTGTGTCTCCAAGCTTGGTGAGTCGCTTCGCGTGATTGATCCTGTCGAAGACTTTTCTATCCTTGTAAAGGGTGTCGATATATTTGTTTCAGCAAGTCGAAGTGAGGGGTTTGGGTATGCTGTGATTGAAGCTATGGCAACGGAAAAGCTAATTCTGTGCTCGGATATAGTCCCCGTCCGTCAGACCTACGGCCGTTCGAAAGGAGTCTGGTTGTACCCTTCCGAGAACTGGAAGATGCTTGCTAATCTGATGGAACAATCCGTTGGATTGTCATCGGATGAAAAGCAATTCCTTGGTCTTACAAACAGGGAGCACGTCATTGAAAATTATTCGATAGATCAGTGGAGCGAAAAGGTCGGGCTGCTATACAAGCAAATGATAGCAAGACGCAAGTGACTGCTTTCTGAAGATTCTTAGTATTATTGGTAAGGGAGTAGTGGACTCACCGTTCTGCGGTTTCATATGAGTTCGAATACGTGTTATCAGGAACCTCCTCGTACAATTGTCTGTCTATGGGTCATGAACTGTTCACCGACTCTCTAGCCTTTGCTTTGTATTTCAATTGCTGCGATGCTTATTCATATCAATGACAAATGCTCTTTCCCATTTTACAGATAAATGTGAGTGTGTTGACTAGAACGATTTCTGTTTGTCTGGTATTGCTTCAAGGAGTTTGTGCTGTGTGCCAATGGCATCGCTCCTTACACGAGGTTGATCTGGCATGCTTGGAAAAACCTGCGGCCAACAGTGATTCCTACGATCCTATTAGTTCTTCTCTATCCTGTGGCTATGACTGGGCTTCACCTGTTGCGCGACTGAATAACTGCGCCGTAGTCGATGGAGAGACCGTCGCCGTCCTAAGTCGCGTACTTCTGACGAAGCAATTACTACTTGCCTTTGATCAAAGGAATAACACCATCAGCAAGTTTATGTGAAATTCTGGGCTCATGAAAGAGCGAAAGAAACTCTTGCACCTGCAGCTCTCTCGTCCCTGTGTGCCGGTTCTGTATCTTGATTGTGCCGTGCTAAGGTTCAGCAGTCGCATCTATTAGATGCTCCTAGGGAAGAGCGTGAACTGTTACAGCCAAAAATCAATTAACTTTTGCCCTGCAGCTAGCGGTAGTGCCATAACTGAACGAAAGTTAGGTCTAACCATCAGAGGGTGCTGGGGCTAACGTGATCCTTGTTGTGTGGGTGAGACTGTGATGTCTGAAGAGAGTCGGATTCAGGAGGTCTATGAGAGACGCCGAATAGACAAAGGAGGGTTATATTCCTGGTTCAATAAAGGACACCTATATATGGTGCAAGAGGTAGAGCGCGCACTGCTTATTTTGTTGAGTAAGAGCGGTATCGACTCGCTTGAAGGAAAAGCTATTCTTGATATAGGTTGCGGTTCAGGCAGTTGGATTCAGGAGTTCTTAAAACTAGGGGCGGCACCAGAAAATCTGGCAGGTGTTGATCTTCTTGAATGGCGTATTGATGCTGCCAGGCGTAGTTGTCCTGCGGGCATTCGCTTGAAGTGTGGTAGTGCTGAGAAACTTGACTTTTCCGATCGGTCTTTCGACGTGGTGACTCAGTTCGTAGTATTTTCGTCCATTCTCGATTCAAATATGAAGCAGCAAGTAGCCTCTGAGATGTTGCGCGTTCTTAAGGACGATGGTTTTATCATCTGGTACGATTTTTTCGTTAGGGATCCTAGGAACAAGAATGTCAAGGGGATCGACAAAAATGCCTTACGCCAACTATTCCCTGGCTGCCAGATTGAACTGCGACGGATAACGTTGGCTCCTCCACTGGTACGATTAATTGCTCCCCGCTCCTGGTTGCTTTGTTATGCGCTCGAAAAACTGAAATTGTTCGATACTCATTATTTAGGGTTTATTCGCAAGTAGAGCAGTATGATTGCGAACAAATCGGAGGCTCAGCGAATTAAACTGGATTCAGAAGAGCCGCTTCACGCGAATATAATTACTTTCTGGATTGCGTGGCAGTGTGCTTCTGAACGAGATGAGGGATAACAGCTGTCAGCCAGCCTCCGTCGCCTTTATGAAGGTCCGTGTCACGCTCGGATCATGTAAGTGTTTTCGAGCGGCAACAATCCGAAAGGGAACGCCGGTAGTGAACAGGTCATGTGGACGCTCAAAGGGGAACGCTACTCGCTTCAGGGGCTGACGAGTCCGGAGGAGTTAGAGCGTGTACTGACGGCGCGGATCGACTGGTACAACACCAGATTCCGCATTCATCGTTTGGGTATCGGATGCAGGGTAAGGTTGAACAACAACACCTCTGCACCAGCACTCAGTTCGTAGCCGCTTGACAAATGGGGAGCAGCACAAGATGAGTAATCAAGAATCTCTCGTTGTTTCCATCATCCTACCTTGCCGCAATGAGGCGAAGAGTATTCGTTTGTGTCTGGAATCAGTTGTCACGAGCGACTTTCCCAAAGGCAAACTCGAATTATTGGTAGTGGATGGGCAGAGTGACGATGGAACGATCGAAATAGTTCGTGAGTTCTGTGCGCGCCATCCGTGGATCAGACTGCTCACTAATGCCCGCAGAATTACTCCGGCAGGTATGAATGTGGGAATTCGATCTGCAGCAGGAAAAATCGTGATCCGGATGGATGCTCACACCGTGTATCCTCCCGATTACGTCTCAAAGTTAGTTGAGTGGATCGAACGGAGTAAAGCCGATAATGTTGGTGGAGTCTGTGCGACGCGACCCGCCAATCAAAGTGCAAAGGCGCATGCGATCGCTTTTGCCCTTTCTCATCCATGGGGTGTGGGAGACTCTCACTTTAGAATTGGAGCCACCGCACCCAAATGGGTCGATACGGTTCCCTTCGGATGTTACAGGAGAGAGGTGTTTGACAAGATCGGGCTATACGATGAAGCGCTGGTGCGTAATCAGGATGACGAGTTGAATCATCGGCTCATTAAGCATGGAGGCCGCATCTTGCTCGTGCCGGAGATTGTATCATTCTATACGGCTAGAGAATCCCTAGGAAAAGTTTGGGCCATGTATTACCAGTACGGTTACTTTAAACCGCTTGCTGTGCGAAGAATCGGCGCTGTGATGACTGCACGGCAACTGGTTCCCGCAACCTTTGTTATGTCCCTCGTCCTCACGGCCTCCCTCGCTCATTGGTCTTCTACCGCGAGGGTTCTCTTTGGCGCCATAGTCACAGCTTATGTCGTGCTAGATGTTATTGTCGCTTTTCATGCCGCGTTTGAGCGAGATGTCCGTTGTGGCCTTTGGTCGGTGGTAGTTTTTCCTCTTATTCATATCAGTTATGGGATAGGATACTTGAAGGGACTTCTCGACTTCCTGATTCTGCGGAAAGGCGAACCTCTTGATCCGCTCGCTGTTCCGCTGTCTAGATAAATCCTAACATATTTGTTGAACGGTTATAATTCTTCAGCCTACATTAGTCGCGGTGGATTCGCTTTACCAGGGGAGAACATTGTGAGCAATATCCTTGGGATTTCAGCTTTTTATCATGACAGTGCCGCCTGCCTGATTCGCGACGGAGAGATCATTGCTGCGGCTCAGGAGGAACGGTTCACCCGGAAAAAACATGACCCGGGGTTCCCTTCTCAGGCGGTGAGATACTGTTTGAAAGAGGGAGGAATCGCGCTTGGAGATCTTCGCCATATCGTGTTCTATGATAAACCACTTGTAAAGTTTGAGCGTTTACTCGAAACCTACCTGGCATTTGCTCCGAGAGGACTGCAGTCATTCGTGGCAGCCATGCCGGTGTGGCTCAAGGAAAAGCTGTTGCTCCGAAACCTCCTTGCCAAGGAATTCATCGCGTTGGCGCCAGGGATGAAGCAGTCGGAGTTGCCTCAACTGCTGTTTGGTGAACACCATGAGTCGCATGCAGCGTCCGCGTTCTATCCGTCGCCCTATGACAAGGCGGTTGTGATATGTATGGATGGCGTAGGCGAATGGGCAACGACGTCCGCATGGCTCGGTGATGGCAACTCCTTGACTCCACTCTGGGAAATTCCCTTCCCTCATTCCTTGGGTCTTCTGTATTCAGCCTTCACGTACTACACTGGTTTCAGGGTCAATTCCGGCGAATATAAGGTGATGGGCCTGGCGCCCTATGGTGAGCCAAAGTATGTCAAGGCGATCTATGATCATGTACTCGACCTGAAGCCTGATGGGACATTCCGGTTGAATATGGACTATTTCAACTACTGTACAGGACTAACAATGACGGGCGACAAGTTCAATAAGGTGTTCGGTGGTCCACCGCGTAAACCAGAGAGCAAATTGACTCAGCGCGAGATGGATCTGGCCCGTTCCATACAGGAAGTGACAGAAGAGGTCATGCTTCGTGTGACCAAGACCTTGCATCGTGAAACTGGGATCGACTATCTCTGCATGGCTGGCGGAGTTGCGCTGAATTGTGTGGGTAATGGGCGGATCTTGCGAGAAGGTCCCTTCAAAGGGATTTGGATTCAGCCGGCTGCAGGCGACGCGGGTGGTGCGGTTGGTGCGGCTCTGGCAGCATGGCATGGGTATGAGAATCAGCCGAGGCGCGCTACCGGCATTGACCAGATGAAGGGGAGTTATTTGGGGCCGAGGCACACCAACGCCGAAATTGAACAATTCCTCAAACAAGCCGATGCGCCGTACGAATTGCTCGACGATGAGGTACTCTTTGATCGCGTGGCGAAGGACCTGGCAGAGGGAAAGGTGGTGGGGTGGTTGCAGGGGAGGATGGAGTTTGGGCCGCGGGCACTGGGTGGTCGAAGTATCCTCGGTGATGCCCGCAACACGAAGATGCAGTCGGTGATGAACCTGAAGATCAAATATCGTGAGTCGTTCCGGCCGTTCGCTCCTTCAGTTCTGCGAGAGCGAGTCGCCGACTTCTTTGACATGAATACGGACAGCCCCTATATGCTGCTGGTGGCGCCGGTGCAGGAGAAACGACGTCTCCCGCTGCCTGCCGACCACACTGGTCTTTGGGGAATTGATTTGCTCAACGTACCTCGCTCTGACATCCCCGCTGTGACCCATCTGGATTATTCAGCCAGGATTCAGACCGTTCATGAGGAGACCAATCCTCGATACTATCGTCTGCTCAAGGCATTCGAAGCCCAAACCAACTATCCCGTTCTGGTCAACACGTCCTTTAACGTTCGCGGGGAACCAATCGTATCCACGCCCGAGGATGCTTATCGGTGTTTCATGCGGACCGAAATGGATGTGCTGGTGCTGGAGAATTGTGTTCTCTATAAGACGCAACAGAAGCCGCTGGAGAAAGACACCAACTGGCAACAAGAATTTGAGCTTGATTAGGAAAGTAATCAATGAATACGCCCTCTCAGCAGCCTACACCAAAAGAGTTGCGACAATTCGGTTTCATCGTCGGTGGCGTCTTTTCGGTGATCGGTCTGTGGCCGACCGTGTTCCGAGGAGAGTCGCCTCGCCTGTGGGCCATGATTCTGGGTTGCTTGCTCATTGTCTTGGGGGCGATTGCCCCACTGTACTTGAAGCAGGTTCACCGTGGATGGATGAAGATCGGTCATGTGCTGGGCTCGATCAACACGAGGATTATCCTTGGAATCATTTATTATCTTCTCATTACCCCTATGGGGATTGTCATGCGGCTGATGGGCAAAGATCCCATGCGTCGCGCCGTCGGGGGAAAGGTCGATACCTATCGCGTTATCCGATCCGTTCGGCCTCGTCACCACATGCGCAACCAGTTTTAGGAGATCCCCAAACGGAGGAAGTATGGGCAGCTTTCTGATGGAATTGTGGGCCTTTATGAAAGAACGGAAAAAGTTCTGGTTGTTGCCGATTCTCGTCGTTCTGCTTTTGTTTGGCACCTTGATTGTGTTGACGCAAGGGTCCGCGGTGGCGCCCTTCATCTACACGTTGTTTTAGATCCAATGTGCTGAAGTCACCAACTCCTGTTAGATCGAACAAAGAACGTCCCAGCATTCCTAAATGGGTCCATGAGGATTGCAGGTCAAAGTGAGAATTCTCCGGCTTGTTAATTGAGGGAGATGGTTTCTCCGCATTTCGATCTCTATGCCTTCTGCATATCCGGCGTTCCCCTGAGTCAGTATGAGCTTCCCCCGATTTCAGAGACACCTGTATAAGGAGGCACAGGATGAACTCGGAGGGTAGCATGACCAGCAAGACCCGACGGCGATACACGGAAGAATTTAAAGCCGAAGCCGTGCGATTGGCACGAGACTCGGCACAGCCTGTTGCACAAGTGGCCAGGGATCTGGGCATTGCCGACCATTTGCTGTACCGCTGGCGGGCCGAGCAGCACCAGGCGGAGAGCCAGGGCCACACACGCCAGGCGATGCGTGCGGAACTTGAGGAGCTCGCGCGGTTGCGACGTGAAAATGCCGTACTGAAGCAAGAGCGGGATTTTTTACGACGTGCGGCGGCGTTCTTCGCGAAGGAGTCGCGATGAGATACCGGGTGATCCAGGAGCACGACCGCCACGATCCGATCCGCCTGATGTGCCGCGCCTTAGCCGTGTCTGCGGCGGGGTATTATGCCTGGCGGGCCCGGCCCGAGAGTGCCCGATCGGTGGCGAATCGGGCTCTCTTGACCAACATTCAGCACCTCCATTGGGAGAGTCGCCAGACCTACGGCAGTCCCCGGATCTGGCGAGCGCTCCGCGAACAGGGACACCAGGTTGGGAAACATCGTGTGGCGCGGCTCATGCGTCAGGCCAATCTTCAGGCCAAGACTGTCTCGAAGTGGCGCGTCACCACGGACTCGGCGCATCGTTTTCCCGTAGCCGCCAATCACCCGAACCGGCAATTTACCGTCACAGCCCCGAATCAGGTGTGGGCCGGCGACCTCACCTCTATCTGGACAAGGGAAGGCTGGCTCTATCTGGCCGTGCTCTGCGACCTCTATGCGCGGGCGGTGATTGGGTGGGCGATGGGGGCGCGGCTGACGGGGGAGCTCACAGCGCACGCCTTACAACAGATGGGACTCCACCGGCGCCAGCCGAAGCCCGACCTCTTGCACCATTCCGATCTCGGGAGTCAGTATGCGGCGACGGCCTACCGGCAACAGCTGCGGGCTGCTGGTATCTCGGGGAGTATGTCGCGTCGAGGGAATTGCTGGGACAACGCCTGCGTCGAGAGCTTCGTTGGCACCTTCAAGCGGGAACTCATTCATCATCGCCAGTATCAGACGCGGGAAGAGGCCACGCAGGAGATCCTCGAATATCTCGAAGTGTTTTATAATCGGCAGCGCCGCCACTCAACCCTCGGCTATCAGTCCCCCGCCGAGCTTGAAGCACAGGCGGCTGTCGCGTAACCAAAGTGTCCACCAAGCCGTGGGAAGGTCAGTACCTGGCAATGTTGTGTAGGGGGAGTATCACCGCATTGAATTGATTTCGCCCAGGTCTATCTCATGGCCCGATGTAAAGCCTTCACAATCAATTTTGCACTGGTGGTCCTGGGGTTGGGCATCGTCCTAGTGTAGTGCGTCCAACGCTTCTTTACATTTGGCGATCTTGGCCATAATACTCTCGACAGATGCGGTCCAGACAAACACGCGCGGGTTCTGATTGTGGTTGTTCATGTAATCTTCGATGGCGG